>Ga0307512_10000262_pt1 | contig 75231 bp, 69 predicted proteins | sample 14_EM_MG_FD_200267 | JGI IMG/M metagenome (GOLD analysis project Ga0307512, IMG submission 200267) | Populus trichocarpa ectomycorrhiza microbial communities from riparian zone in the Pacific Northwest, United States - 14_EM | ecosystem: Host-associated > Plants > Roots > Unclassified | place... | reverse complement strand
TTTTGAAATTCAAGTTTGCCTTTTCTCAATTATGCAGTGTACTCTGGCTGGAAATATACTCAGTAAAATTGTTTTCATATCTTTGCGGGATTTTCAAACTCGGTATAGTATTCCCAAAGGGGTATAGCTTAGTCTATTACATTATTTTATAGTTGAAAGTTAGTCTATTTTTAAAAATGAAATATGTAATAGACGTACTATTGCTTTCTTAGTAATATTATGAAACTTTTGGTTTATATATCTTCATGACAAATCATAATGAAACTAACCATATTTGGGATACCTCCAGCTATAATCAACAAATAACTGAATAGCTTTAATAATATTTCCTATTTGAGTTATTTTGTTTTTGATTGGTCATTTCGAAATAGTAATGTCAAGTTTCATGTCATGACTCAGCAAAGTATTCTATGTTCATTACATTTTTCAAAAATAAAAGTAGCTGACTTGAATCAATTAAGAAATGTATCCAACTAGGCTATACCTATTTTGGAAGACTATACCAAGTTTGAAAATCCTGTCATGTTGTGGATGCAATATTGCTGAGTTTGATTCGTATAGCTGCACCCAACAAAATTGACTAAACGCCAACTTGTCTTCCAAAAACCTTCCAAATGCTCAGAATGCTCAGAATACCTTTTCCACTTTTTGCTGATGCATAACTTGCACTTTCAGACTAGTATGATATAGACTCTGTAAATGTAATTGATCAACAGTCAGCTAATGATAAATAGTGAAATTCATACTCAGCCTATTATTTCAGTCTGCAGCATTGCTTGGCTGAGCCTTTTTTCAATCCCCTATTACAACTGGTACAGCATCTGAGAGGCATGCCAGTCACTGAAGTTTGCAGTAGTATTACATTCACCACACTCACCGATGCATCAGCAGATATTAAAACATGAAAGATTGTTCCACTATTCGACACAGATTCTGAAGATGTCTGGGGACTGGAATTCCGTGAAAGGGTACTTGGATATGGTCAGAATGTACTAACAGACTGTATACTGGAGATACCCCAGATTGTGCTGTTGTATTATTATCAACCATTTTACACCTCTACTTTGATTGAATGTCAGAAACTTAATCACTAGATAGAATTTAGCATTGCCAAGTCAGGGATCATATCGAAAGTACATAGCATTGAGGTCCAACATGTGCAAAGTGAGGAGAGTGACCTCGATAACACCATCCAACAATGGGAACCCACTTTTTCTTTCTTGTACCTCAGCTGAAATCTACAAATTAAGATTATTCAATTTCGACAGTGTCTGGCTGTAGGAAAAATGTTATTGAATGTTTTTGAGATATGCTAACAGACTCATCAAAACATAGCACATCCTCAAGTTCAACAATAGGTGGAACCAATTGCAACAAAGTACAAAAATCAGTACAAGTGAGCTGATTGTATTGATATGTTCCTCCAGGTGATTGCACAAACGCATACAATATGATTAATAACTGTTGGAGAAATGGAATGACTTTGTTATTGATGTTGTTGTTTGTTCATACTGTATTTACTCTAGCTGGAGTATGACAGGCCCTGATCTCCACAGCATCGAGGCAGGCTGAATACATGGCTGAGCTCACGCTTAGTACCCTGCGTCCCCACTGACGAAAGAAATGTAAACACGGTACGTGATGCAATGAAGACGACTAGCCATTTCACCCTCCTTGCCTCACCCCAGTGGGAACATCCAGGTGTCTGTAGCCGGCAGGAAGTTTCCCACTACCATATCACAAATCTCCCTGGACAACAGCTCCAATACCTGGGCCAACCGGCACTGGCATGGTTTCCAGGCCGTTCTTTACTCCGCCTCCTTCTGTACCTCCTGCTGGTGGCATTTCCACCGGCTGCGGCGACAGAGGAGATGATCCCATGATGGGGCTACCTTTTCCTGAACCACAAGCAATTGTGGTCGTTGCGGTGTCCAAACCATTCTAGATACGCTCCGGTAGGCACATACCTGCACCGTAGTTAGGAGAATCATGTGGCCAATGACGCTGCACTGGCCATTGGGATACGTCAGTCACAGCATGGTTTGCCCTTCAGTCTGTAGGCAAAGTGATTACTCTATTTGTTTGCCTCCCACTGGGCATTGGCCGGTGATCGTGTCGCAGAGATCTGTCTGGCTCTATTCCAAGCTGGAGTGCGTGGCTCCTCAATTGTAATGATACCGTACACCTCTTGGGTAATGTTCACCTAGCAGTCTGCATTTCTGTTCTGAGGGAAGCCGGAGTGCCCTGAGGCACAATTGATCTCATTTGAAATTGAAGGGGTGCGGAGCACCTATGCCCTTCGATCAATCCATTTTGCTACTTCCTGCCCAAGGCCCGGCTTGAGATGTGTCATTCTTTGAATGGCGGCCTGCAAATTGCTAACAACTGCCACCATCTTCACTCCTTGTGTTTGTACTATTTTTCACTTCTGGATCTTGACATTGAGTGTAAGTCCAATCAACCACTGCTCTGCATCAAAGTTGTCCATATGTTCACTTCCCAGATACCTGCCACGGGACCTCAATTGACGTCTCGCTTTGCACACTGTGGCTGCTCCCAAGTGGCCATCATCTGAGCATAATCCCTCTTCTCACCACATCTTGACCCCTGCTCCAATTTCGCTTCTTTCTCTCTTGCACAGCACTGTGCAGCTCTCTTAGCCGCAATTTCATCGTCCAGTATGAACATCCTGACGACAGATTCTTCGCCTGGGGCCGCGCTGTTCATGCGTTTGGTTGTGCGGCCATGCTCATGCTCTTGATTGCCTACTCTGCATATCAGTGCACTGGATGAGGGGTTTTGGTGTAGCTTCTTTAACATGGTAACACATGCATTTGCCAGTCTAGCTGCAAATTGTTGTTGTCTGTAGTCTAAGATTACACTGGTGGGTGTAAGCCCTGCCTCTGTTATCAGTGCCCCTCATGGTGTCGTTGGCAGCATGCCGAGAATGGATCTGGCTTGTCTGTTTAGAAGGCATTGGAGATCATCATCGCTGCGTGCTCCTTCACGATCCCAACAGACCATGCCCCCATATAGTGCGACCGCTTGGATTCAATCTATTTGCATGGCTCTCCAGCTCTTTGGGACAGCTCCATATGTCTCTCTACTGATTCGGAGATTAGCTTCAGCTGCCCTGGCGGGCTGAATCCATCAGTTGTCAAGCACCTTGAACGTCGGGTGTGAGTCCATCCAGACCCCTAGCTAGCGTATTGCATGAGTATTGAATTGTATCGAGCCGTCTCTGACTCTTATCCTTGCCGTCTGTGTTGGCTGTAAGTGATTCTTGTGGCCCAGTCTGTGTGTGAGCAGTGCGGCCTCTATGTTGGTGGTATCAAACTGCAGCCCTTGCCGACTCGCCCATTCAATGCATTGTGCAGTGTCATTCTCAAGTTTCTCGATGGCCTGATTGATGTTGCTTCCAGATGCCATTCAGCTGAGATCATCCACCAAAGAGAATCCTTCAGCTGAGATGAACTCCTCAACCCACATAATCAGTCCGCAGGGTTATATTGCAGTTAGAATTGGTGATTCTGGTGAGCACTGCAGAACCCCTGCTTCCACTTGATGTTTGGTCATGGCATTCCTTTCGATGATTATTTCTACCATTGTTTTCGAGAGAGTACTATGTATCCATCATCTGAGGTCTCGATGCATTTGGTTGGCCTTCATTTCTTTGAGTATCTTTCTTTTAGCGACACTTGGGAATGCTGCGGTGAGATCAATGAAAAGCAAACCAGTCTTGTCACGGTTCATCTATGCTGCATGATCTCTGTCGATCATTGTGGCTGCTGCATCGATGGCGCGCGACCCCTTGCTGTTGCCGCACCGTCCATCACTCAGTAGTCCCCTCGGTTTGGCCTCTTCGGACAACAGTTCTGCCACCACCTCCTCACTGAACATTTGAATGCAGCTAAGCAGTGAGATCTCGTGGTACTAAGTTAGCTTCATATAGTTGAACATGCCGGGTTTGTAAATCGTGACACCATTGCGTTGCTTCGACACTGACTGATGCTGTCCTGTGCGAATCGTCGCTGTTGACAGGCCCAAGATCCTCTCTTTAGCCCATTTCCAGAGCAGGCAAATGGCTTCAAAGGACAGGTTTTCTGGGCCTGGTGCCTTCTTGACTGATTGGGAGTACAGCACCTGCTTGACTGCTGTATCAGCAACTTTCATATGCACCATACCCGGCAGCTGAAACTAGTAATACTGGTCACCATCATTTACAAGGAAGGACTCTAGCCTCATCATCTCCTGCTTCTCTGTGGTGTTGTTCGCTTGCTTGCCCATTCTGTCCGGCAGAGCCTTCAATGTCATACCTGCCCAAGGGTCAATAAATTGAGTTGTTGTCCCAGCTTCAGCTCCATAGAGGTTCCGCAAGTAGTCACTCCACATTGTGGGCAATGGCTTTCCGAATTTAATTCCGCATCTCTGCTATCTTTAGGGTTACTCTCTTCAAGTGACGTCCATATCTTCTCTTTTGTTGCCCAAGTGTCTTTCTTTTTGCCTTGATGTCACCATTCCTCCACTGTTTCAACTTTGCTCGGATCCTAATTTTCTTGGTCAAGATGTCCAGCACCTTGCTCAGTGCGACCTGACACTATGTAGCCTTCTGCTCAACTTCACTGTGCATGCACCCAGCATCCTGGTACTCTCTTTCTTATGCTAGCTCTGTCCATTGCTTCTTAGCTGGCCCCTCATCCACTCCGGTTATTGCTGTCAGATTTCACACCGATACCCACGTTGGTCTGCCTCCTTTTGCTTATCTATGTCTACCTTCCAATCTATAACGTCATAGTAGGAACCAGTGGCATGGTTCTCAGATAGTATTGTCCGCATTCTGATTTGTCAATGCACCTGGGTCTACTCGACTTGCCTTCGACATCTCATCCTTTCTAGTACTGACAGGCCCAGTCATGGCTTCAAATTTCCGGTTTCGTTTCATCTGTGACATCCTGCCAGAAAACAGAGTCCCATTGCTCGATGCATGTTGGATCCCATCCTCACCTGTGGGGATTGAAGTCTCCTCTGAGCACAGTGCCACCTTGCCCAATAATTCACTGCCATCATAGTTTCCTAGCTGGTCTCTCTCTTGAGTGTGTCTCATGTTCATCATGGACATTGATGATCCTTGTGACATTCTCTCCCCTTTTTCGAACATCAGTGACAATGACAACGTCATTGGCATCCTTGCTCAGATCTGTTCAGTTGTCCACTGAAAGGCTGCGTTCCTCATGCACTGCCATCTGAACTCTTGTTCTTTTTCCAATTTCAAATGCTGTATGCCTAGTTTCAAATTCTTTGCTTTCCACTGCTGCCGCTCTGGGTCTTGTGTTCCTTCTTGCTGTGTTGTGCCTGCATACCTTGATGCTTGCACATTGCTTTGGGCCTCTGGATCTGGTTCTAGCTTGCCTGCTTCTGCTCCGGCCAGAAGGTATGTGGCCATAACCAAAATGGGTGTCGCCCATATTACGTCATCCTCGTGGCGTGAATCCCACTTCCTCTCCCAATGCTGCAACCATCGTTACATTCGGAGCGATTGTGTCTGTTCATACGCCATGTGTGCTTCGAGCATTCTCGCCATCTTGTTGACAGTGTGGTGCAATTGTGCCACTAAGTATACCTGCCGCCATCTTGTTCTTCCCATTCCGCTCCTCTAGTCTCCTGGTTCCCTGGCTGATCCTGAAATCATGCTTTTCAGTCTTTTCTTATTCTTATTCCAGTGCCACGACTCGCTCACAGCCATCAAGGTGATGCGTGTTTTCCTTCCAAATACTTCAACAGCCATGCTGCTGGCCTTTCCTGCATCTGCCATATTCATATCTCTCTGAATTGGTGCCTTTCCAATTGCCTGTCCAGTAGACCTGCCACGTTTCAGGGTTGTGATTATTGTCGGTTCATTGTTCATCGCCTGTCGTGTCTTCTTTTGTCCATCCCCTGCCGCCAAGCATTTTTGCCAATCCACTCAATTGTGTGGGTTCCATTCTACCATTGCTGTGCCCGGCCTCCTCTAATTGGCCAGTGGTTCTGCAAGTGCTGTTGTGGGCTCAAATGGAAGCTAGGAGCCAAGTGCTGGAATCCGTGTATTGGTCGCTATGACGGTTTCTGAGTTATTTTGCCATTTCTATTTTCACCATGACTTGTTGCTGTTTTTGCTAATGGAATGACTTTTAGAGTCACTTTGAGACAATGATGCATTGCTTAACATTGACAACAGATTTGTGGTATACAGCTTTGTTGGGTATGACACGAACAGGACAGCTGATTATGTACAATATCTGAATCAGCAGTGCAGCTGTAAAATTGTTTATCTGACTGTACTATTTGATCGAGACATTGTATTATCACTCACAGAGTGTTTGGCACCGGTATTACAGTACAGCAGAAATGTCTTAGTGATAATTGGGATAGTCCCAGTGGCTATCAAATTTTTGCAACCTGAAGGGTTGATTTTATCACAGTTTGGGGTCAACTAGTCACCCTTGAGCACATTCTTGTATGCTGTGTCACATCTTCGGAACTATTGAGGAGCACATGAAACTGATTGGGAGATACCCAGAACAATTCCTTGTTTATAGGCATGTGGCAGTCATCCCATCATATTTGGATTAATTATTCATTATTATCTTTGGAATGTTCTGGCTTAGTGGTGATTTCGAACTTATCTAACTCCTTATAATATTTCTTGCAATGTCAACACACAGTAAATACTGTCAGTTTATCCTGTATACAGAGACAGTGTTTCAAAACTGACCATAAGTTGAATATGGACAAGTCATACTGCCATACACAAGATCAATTACCTCCTGCTGTATTGACTGTATAAGTAATTCATTCATCTATTATGACTAACTCAGTGAGTATTTCACACAATTGGCAATCCTGGCAACTGCATCTCACCTGGGATTATATTCAAATTGTTGTCTCCTACCAACTAAAACCATATAGGTAAGGTTGTATTTGGCCCATGACATTTCCCTGACATGTCGAAAAAGAAATTCTTAATGTATTGTATAACACAGCTGGAACTGTGGTATCCCCACTAAGATATTCTAATCTAGCTGGTGCTGACTTGTAATGGGACTTTTCTAATGGGCTTCAGCGACATTGTGATCCACAGTTAGCAATCTGGATCAGACAGTATTCTGAAATAATCAGGATACTTCAATTCACAGCTAATCTGTATACAATGGGTATAATTCCAAAAGGTGTCCTAATGTGATATTCAACTCTCTGGCTTTACCCAAACTCAATTAATCGGTATAATAATTTAGAGCATTACAAGGGAACTGATATTGAGACTCTGCAAACTCCGGGTATTGATTCAATTCAAAATCATTTCTGGCTAAAGCTACTCTGTAGTCTATATACACTATAACTGCCTGATCAATTGCATCAGCTGCTGCTGGGAATTCATATGAATGTATTGAATTGGTTATCTAAATACCTGAAAGCTACAAATAATAAAGATTAATTAGAAAATCAATTCACATTAGTACAACAATATCAAATTATCAGCATGTCTCAAAATAATTCAATTCAGTTAAAAGGGGAACCTCTTAGGGGAATCGGTTCTGGGGAGTCATCAGAATACCAGCTGTCAATTGTGCTCCAATTCAGGTATTCTCCAACAAAGATAGGAGCTGTGCAGCACCCACTGGAACTAACATCAGCAAAAAACATTTCCATCCGAGCGGAATGGCTGCGTCAGAGTGGACACGCTCTGTCAGAGCCGTCAAAGTCACCCTGGTGGCGGATTCCTCCGGGCCCGGCGTCAATACCACGCGTCGCTTCCCATATCGCCCTCCAATGGCAGTTTTGCCGTTTCTTCTCCCTATGTCGGTCTCGTATTTTAAACAAACACTCTGGCGTTGTGGCCAACTGTGACCATAACTCAGAATGGGTTTATTGGGTACACACTAACATCGGGATTGCAATGCAATGGGTGACGTTGAGAATATCTCTCCTCGCATTCCTTCAATATCAACAAAATGTAAATCAGTCTGGAAGCCACACGCAAACCTCCCAGACACTCCGGTAGCCCTCACTAGAGCTTTCAAGTACTTCCAGATGCTCCCAAGCCCTCCTGGAGCTTTGCAAAGTGCTCTCAGACTCTACAAGTGCATTCTCAGTTGCTCGTGAAGGCACCTGCAGTTGTGGATGTGCATTCCGGATGCTACGAGATTTGACTATTAGGACAGTCAAATATTGGAGCGGGTGAGACCTCCGCACAGGTCTGTGGGAGACATCGAGAGCAGCTCTGCGGGAGATTTGGTGCCGTATTCTCAACGCAGTAGTTCTCAGGGTTCCATAAGCACACGGCATGTCATCTATCATATTCGTCTTGGTTACAGTCACAAGATTCGTTACCTCATCATATGGCATGCATCATTCAAGGATCTCTATATATATACATATGGTCCATCTGCCCACAGATGGTATTCGAGCACAATCGGAGGAGCACCTGGAGACACCCATTGAGAGAACCAAGAGATGCACCACTTGGAGGCTGTTGTGGTGAAACGACGGAGCTAGAAGGCAGAGAGCCCACCATCAACATTCCGCCACACCACTCGTGACATCCAAACGGAATTCGTGAGGGAGAGTGGTTCTAGCTCGAGCAGCATAGAATGAGGGTGAGAAGAGATGATACTACCTGGCCGTGAGGATCCACGCAATTGCGTGGGTCCAAAAAATCTCGGACAGAGCGAGGGAGAGCAAAACTTGTGAAAGATAGAGTGTGTATTTTCGTTGAATGACAAGATGAGATGGAAATGAGATGCTGTCTATGTACCCCAGGGTCTCCCGAATATATACTCCATGTCGCTCATTCCACCTCCATTACCACAGTATCTCAGTACACCCACCGTCACTCCTTCATAATATTCTTGTAGGCCGTGATTGGGCAAGTGGGGAGATGCACTTGGAGGCCGAGATCGAGCGAACTGAGAGATGCACTTGGAGGCCGTGATCGATCGAGTGTGGAGATGCACTGGGAGGCCGTGATCGTGTGAGTGTGGAAATGCACTTGGAGTCCAAGATCGAGTGAACTCAGAAGAGGAACTTGGAGGCCGTGATCAATTGAGTTTGGAGATACACTGGGAAGCCGAGGTCAAGTGAACTCACAGATGCACTTCGAGGCCGTGATTGAGCGAGTTTGGAGATGCCATTGGAGACCGAGATTGAGTAAACTCAGAGATGCACTTGGAGGCAGTGATCGAGCCAGTTTCGAGATGCACTTTGAGTCCATGATCGAGCGAGTTTGGAGATGCAATTGGCGACCGAGATTGAGTGAACTCAGATATACACTCCGAGGCCGTGGTCGAGCGAGTTTGGAGATGCACTTGTAGCAGGCTATGATCGAGGGAGATTGGAGGAGTACTTCGAGGCGGTCGATTGGGAGGGAGGCGCGATGGCAGCTGAGACTCCATTCATTCCTTAACTTGTAATCGTGGGAATGTAGAGAGTTGAGTACAACATCCGCCGTGAGATGGGAAACTAGCTGGGAGCTGGAGACTGTCGATCCTGGGATGATGTTGTACTTGGTGTATGCTGTACCCAGTGATAACTCATAATTAGGGAATGGAGAGATAGAGAGGGATGACTTAACTTCGTGTTCTTAGGTGACGGTAGAGTTGAGCCCAAGAAGGAGAGAGAACAGAGGAGATGGGTGAAATGATCGTGAGAAAATGGAACTTAGAGAATTTCCTGTGCAAATCAATTGACCATCCCCGATACGGCAGGTACAAATCCCGATCCGGCGGGTAATATCACCGATACAAGGTCTTCTAAACCCAATCAGGGACGTCATACTCCTGATTTCGCATTGCCACTCGTATCCTCCATATCATTCTCATCTTCATCACCCATCTCTCATTGTCTTGTCCACAACTCTACCATCATTGCAAGAACACAAAGTTCAGTCATCCCTCTCTATCTCTCATTGCCATCATCATGAGTTAACACTGAGTGCAACATACACCGAGTACAGCATACACCGTGTACAGCATACACCTAAGATTGTGTGTCGTCCCATCATTCTCATGGTTTCAAGTTGACTCCTGACTGCGGCATCAGCTTCCGGTGTACCTCCCTACTGATCGACTGCCGCCAGCCAGTCTTCCATAAGAGCTTCCCTACCGATCGACCACCACCAGCCAGTGCTCCATAAGTGCTTCACAGGTAAAGTCACCTCGTCACATCCCCATGGTTTCGAGTTATCTAACCAATGAATAGAGTTTCAACACCTGGCGCGCCTCCCATCGACCACCTCCAGATTGACCACCTCCAAGTACTCCTCCAATCTCGCTCAATCATAGCCTGCTACAAGTGCACCTCCAAACTTGCTCTTTCACAGCCTCGGAGTGTATCTCAGACTTCACTCAATCTCGGTCTCCAATTGCATCTCCAAACTCGCTCGATCAAGGCCTCAAAGTGCATCTCCAAACTCGCTCGATCACGGCCTCCCAGTGCATTTCCAAACTTGGTCGATCATGGCCTCCAAGTGCATCTCCTAGTTCACTCAATCGCGGTCTCCAATTGCATCTCCAACCTCGCTCGATCTCGGCCTCAAAGTGCATCTCTGAGTTCACTCAGCCTCGGCCTCCAAGTGCATCTCCAAACTCGCTCCATCACGGCCTCCCAGTGCATCTCTGAGTTCAGTCAATCCCGATCTCCAATTGCATCTCCAAACTCACTCAATCGTCATTTTCATGCGCACCTCGAAATGCTCTCAAGCACCGTCTGCACCCAGTCCAGATATACCGTGTTTAGATGGGTAGCTATATAGATACATAGATACATAAATGAGAATACAAACTGAATACATGAGTTTTAAAAATCGTTGAACAATTAGTAGTAGCTATGAATTCCAGGCGCACCAGCAGCATTCCCAAGGAAGATGTTGTTGTTCCCAGACCGCTCTACTGTGATTTGAGGTGCTCCCAGACATGTCGCCGGCACTCCCATGTGCTCCCAGGCTTGTCGTCGGCGCTCCCAGTTACTCTGAAGGCCGGCAGGAATGCCCTCCTAGGGTCTGATACTCTCCTGAAATCGACACATCTAAGTTTACACTTTACATTCTCTCAGAGACTCCTGGAGGCTTCCAGTGACTACAATAGATTTTGCTGATGACTATGCAACACGACTCATCGCCTGGGCGACGGGCAGCTTGCAATTCTCGGTCAGAGGGTACGAGGTTCCGTCAGTGCCATCGGAGCCATCCGGAACACCCTTGTGTTTCTGAAGGAAACTACTGTTGTTGCTGTTGAATATCATTCTAAGGGACTCTGTATGGACAGCTGTGAATGCTTTCAACTTGTTGTCTAACAAAAACACTCTCTGTTATTTGGCAGAGCACTCGCCAATGTATGTATGTGACTCAACAGGATAATGTGAATTAAGTCCAAAGCGAAAATATGGAACTATATAATGGCCAAAGTGGTTAAATAGTTAGCATTCAACTTCCATCAGTTACAGAAATGTACAATTTTAAAAATTCATGCTACAATGAATGGCCTGGTACATGGGACATAAACTTGCCAGAGAGAAACAAAGGCAAATTTTGATGTGTCTGGATACTGCCTAACAACCAGCAACAACAATTGGGAAAGTGGATCGACAGTAGGCATAGAAGTGATTGCGTTTTAACATTTTCTCAACTGAAACCTACCGAACTGAGGCTTTTCAGTAAATGATTGCAATATTCAAAGCAATGACTGTTGTACAAATCCAGGACATTGGCAACCGCATGCTGATCTATATTTGCAAAAAATGTGATTCAAATGAATAATACAGTAGAAATAGAAGTTTTCAGAACAGCAAATATAATATTATATATGCAAATAGTATATCAAATCCATCTAAGAAATTTCAGGATTGAAGCCACAATCAAAACACTTGGATATATGTAGTATGTTGCTGACTAACTGGACTCAGAGATTGATTGGATTATTTAAAATCAGCAAGCTTCAGCGAGAAATGAATTATCTATTCTTTTGACCTATCTTGAGAATCGTTTGGAAACCATTGGAATTCTGCAACTTCTACAATCCAGTTCACTGTTCACATCACAATTCTGACATCTAATGATATATCAGTTAAGCCAAATATTAGAATCAATTTGGTCACTGCATTCTGTTGACAATTATACAATTGATATTGCTGAACAGCTTTATACTAGTAATATGAAAAAACATATGGATCTTTCAACTCAGCCAATTCATTTGATATATACTCAAGCTTAATAACCAGTATACCAGTTTTCATCATTAGGAGGGCATGCTGTGGCATCTCACATTTCAAGGATGAAATGATATTGCCACAGTAAAATATTTCAGCCAACCATACAAAATGACAAATACTAAATCAAATTCTGAATCTAGCTTTTATATTCTCAACGTGACCAGTGAGAGCATTTTCTCCACTGCGCAATATGTCCAGTGCATTAATTGAGAGTAATACATTTCAACAGAGGGTATAGAACTATCAAAGTAACATTAGTTATGGGTATGTTGCCAAATTATGGAATTTCCAACCTTGGATAGCTATTCAAAAAAGACGTTGAAGAGGACTGAAAATATGAAGTTTATTGATAAGTGCTCAGATATATTCAAAACCTACTGTTTGGATGTGTATTTATCAAACTCCAAAAGGCGCAGTTATACAACTATCAATAATTTTACAGCTTAACTTTAGTTCAGGATCTGCAATATGACAACAAGGTAGAATTATCCAATTTGAACCCCAAGACCATCTCTAAAACACCTAACAACTGGGGTGAATATAAACAAAGTTAATTGAATGACCTTGATAAAACATTCCTAGGACAAGTTCAATAATTTTCGGTATTAAACTTCAGCTGGACTGCTCTGAATCAGATTGTTCAATTTCAGAGGTGCCTACCAGTAGGCAAATGGTATGAACCTTTTCAAACAAATGTAAGAAGACTCAACAGTGGGTATTATATTCTCAAACTTATAATTACACCCAGATAATTGCATCAGAGTACCACAATCCACAAGATTAGTCAAATTGTGTTAATAGGTTCATATGAGTTGCCACACTGACTACTGTACAGAATTTAACAACTGTCAGTGCAATATACTGGACTGAATATTTTGTCCAATGCCTGAATTAAGGTACACTGAAATAACATAGTGTGTCAGATTGTGCAATTTGATACAAACAGTGAAATCGTAACATCCGGATAGAGTGGCTAGTAGTTTGATATGCTCAAGAATAATCTTGGGGATGAGATCAATAGTTTTATTGTTCTGACATTTTACCATCCTTATGGCATGATGATTTATCAATCAGTGGATAACTCTACACACTGCACAATACATTTTTATTCTGTTCCAAAACTTCTGGAGCATTGAAGTGTACTTGCGACTATTCTTGGAAATTCAGAAAATACTTTGCAATACATTCAGCATATTCGTAATCATCTGGAATGCCCTGTAAGACTTTGATAGGCAGCTCAGAGTGGCTGAGTTGTTCAGTTCTATCTTCCAAACTCACTTACATTACGCTGACGTGTAACTTATACTTAAGTATATTTCTGATCACAGTGTCAGTGGTACCTCTGTAGCCAGTGTAAGCTAGATAACAAAGCAGCATATCTTATTTACTGAGAATAATGGCACAATTTCAGTTACACTGGTATGGAAAGCTGCTAACTGTCACTGACAGAATGAAATTCAGGAAGAAAGTTAAAACTGATTGCAGAGAAATAGAACGGAAGATACATAATTTGTACACTGTATTATACATAATTTTAGTTAACATCTGTTGAATAGACCATACTGGCAATGACATATCTCATAAAGAGCTATGAAATCAATGGCTTCAGATATACATGATATTTGAAAACTACACAATCAACTACTGCTCAGTAACTTCAGACAAATATAGGGAAGCAGCACATGCACTCTGTGGTGTCACATATTGTGATATCCTCCTGATTCAGCTTGGATATAACTTCAGTTGCTTAGAAGATTTCTTTATGCCACATTTCACACATGACAAAGGTGTGGGACTGATGGTATGTGTGTATATCGACTTAGGTCAAAAAGTAGGCAAAGCTATTCCTAATAAAGTAACAATCAATAAGTTCAAAATACTTTATTCAACTAGATGAAATACTCCAGAACTTGCCATAAACTATGCAGCTCTACATCTGGAGGTTGACCTGCCTACATTCATTATTACAGTTTACCTTCTAGTATTCTAGATTGATTTCCATAAATATATGTTTTCCCATTTCTGGATAGCCAGTACCGCAAATCAGTCTGCAAATCCACAATTCAATATCAGTTGACAGAAGGAACAAGAGATATTCCATATCAGATGGAGTTCAACCACTGAAAGTACATTGTAGTATGTAGCGAAAACAGAGTTAAATAACAAAGTTGAGAATGAATACACATTACATAGTTGATATGGAGAAGGATCCATTAATTGAAGAATTTGTGAACAGGAATAAAGTAGCAGCAAGAAAGAGGACTGTGGATGCAGAATCTGCAATACAACAGGATCAGAATACTAGGATGGATGGATTGGATGTAGGTTTGTCAAAATCAACTTACAAACAGTTGATGTAAGCAATGATAGATAGAATTGATAAAAATGATTTGTTAGAGCAACCAGATGAGTACAAGGAGAAGGATAAGGAAAGAATGATACAAGAGAAGTTGAGTGATAATGACAATTTGGACTGGAGAGTGGGTAGAATAGCACTATAAATAACAGAATGGTAATGGATTCTTGAAATATGGTAGATGAGGTGGATGGGATAGACAATCACTGGCTGCAATAATAAAGTAAGCTGCATTGCAGCTCACCATAAGTAGTGTAATATAGTAAAATAATGGGAACTGCTTATTGTAAGTCTAGTGATAGCATCATCAGGTGTTGATGCAATCACTTTTACATACTGTTTTCAAGTTCATTAAAACAATCTGACAATCTCATGAGTAATACTGGCAAAATCAATGGTGAGCCAGATAGTACTGTGAGGAAGACAGCAGATATCACATGTATCAGCTCATCATACATCCAAGCCAATAATACATACTATATTTCTGCCTAGTCATTATCTTGACTATATACCCTAACAGTATATCTCTCCATATACTTACTATGCGTGATGTTCACAGATTCAATCAAAGCATCGGCACTGGTACACAGAACTCCAGTAGACTGCCAAAATTGAATCATGTTGTTATCAGTGTATGTCTGACAGAAGAAGTGTTTTAATTTAGTTCATATATGATAGTTTTCTTTAATGTCAGTTACAATATAAGTCAAACTGATATTACAATTTATATATATGAATGAATGATACAGAACAACTGAAAGTTATACACCCAAAATGCTGTCAAAAAATAGTCAACAAATAGTTGATATTGAAGTCATGTTAGATTGAATAAAACTATAACCACAACTTCAAAAATTATCAGATAGCAATCTAAACAATTTGTAGTATCTATTGATCTTATATATTTTTGTCTATGCAAGTATCATATGTATCTGAATGGCAACTGCAGTGTAATATTTAACTCTTCTTGTGGTGGCAAAATATTCTGCTTGCACAAAATATAGGTAGGCATTGTCAAGATATGTGTATGTTATATTGTAAATTGTGTAGACTTAGTATTAAATTATAGAAGGTAATATCTATGTGCAAAGCCAGTGTAATTTACTTTATACTGCAAATTGCTGGTGGAAACTCCTGTAAAGATATGAAATGATATTAAAAATTTCTGACACAGAGAATCAGTCAGACCAACTGTTCAGACATAATTTGTCCAATATACATGTATGATCATTATGTCACCAACTGCTATTCAGTCTGAATTAGTTATATATGAATACATTGCTCATCAACAGATTGTTAATACAGAACAGCATCAATGGAGCTTTAAAGTTTTATTTCAACCACAGTTATGTGAAATTACATATATACACCAACTGACATGAAACTATAGCACTGATCGGTAAAATAACAAGGTGAAAGCTGTACTATGTTATCATCAGTGGAGTAATATATAATGTTTTTGCAGTGGAAATATATCAGCAGCTAGGTTGCATTGTTAGAACATTTCAAGCTAACAGATTACCATAATACTAAACAGTGATTACCAGAGCAAATTTCCACTACAGTATAACCGGCTAAGTGTGAATGGAACATCAATTGGATTCTATATGAGATACTCATCAATGCAGACATCCTTACTTTGAATAAAGCAATATTGGTGGTATAATCAAGCAGAATCGGATAATAAGTAGGCTATATTAAGTCTACATCAGAATAATGCAAGTATGAATGGAGTATTATTATGCATTGCTATAAAAAGCCTATCAACAGGGGAATTGCTAGTTAAGCCCATAGTATGTAATTAACTTTGTCAGAATATGTTGATCAAGTAGTAGAGTATGCAGATAAATGCAGCAGATCTAATTGTGTATCAACTGTGTATCAGCATATTTCTACTTGACATGCTGTTCAACAGGGGTACTGCTGAGTTACACTGTGTTGAAATTTCCATATTTCCAGCCATTATTGACTAATCAGTTAGGTACTTTTACAATATGGTATATGACAGTAAATATCCATAGAATACCAACAGTTTTCTAAATTAGATAGTCATCAAGAAGGGGGTACCAGTAATGGGCAATCAGGAGTAACTAATATTGACATCCTGTATGTGCTGAACAATGTCACCCATTTACAAATACAGTGTGTCTACGAGGGTTACCAGGGAATCAATATGCTGTTTCAAAAGAAATTGAATAACTGGTATAGTATCATATAAACCAGTAGCAAATAATAAATATTACTATTATTTAAGAAGTGATCAGTATAAATTATTGTCAGTTAGGTTTATCAATACACAAGCCAATTGAATGTCAATTCTTTGTCCATGAGTAACTCTTCAACAGAGAGATTGCTGCAATAGACTACAACATTTCCTTCTTATTACCAATCTTCATGTTCTAATCAGTTCAACAGCGTATCACGTTGTGTACATCTAAGCGGAGATCGTATATAATCAAATCGCTATCATGCAAAACACTTGTCAACGCAAGTACAACTAACATAGCCTATAACAAATATTCTAGACCAGCTGAGGTAATCAAATAGTTAGAACAGTAAAGTTACAATGTGAGATACCAAACTGAGAGAGACGATTATATCAGTACTGTTCTATATCAGCCATCACCGAATCTCAGAGTTACTTAGTTGATGGTTTCTAGATACTTAATATTGCCAACTGTATCAGTTAACTGACATAGTATATGCAAAATATGAGATATTTATGGGTGCATTTATAGTGTATCAATACTTAACTATATTTGAAACTTCTTAATCATATTGTTGTTGTATTGGGCCATAGTACTCCATCAGTATTGCTAGCCTTTAGTAATATCTTACCACAGTATAAACAACAATACAGTATATCAAAGTAACACTCAACAGAGTATCAACATATCTTTACAAATGATAGTTATCCACTGGGGTGGTCCTGTACCTGCCGATATTTGAGTACAACAACTCTAGCCTTCATGAGCGAATCAGTAGAGTATATTTACAATCTTCAAAATTCAAGTGACCATCAAATTAACATCAATATTGATCTGTAGGAGAATCTCATTTACTTACCAGTCACTTACTAAAACTTTACTACATTATACATATTTCCCACATTGATATCCTAACCAATATACATGATGAACTATTACTACATAATAAATCATATATTACCAAAGCATCACAATGTGCTTGTAACAGCAACTGAACAACTTGAGATCCACTATGATGATCTTTTGCCAATATTTATTATTTTGCTCCTCTGTTAACATTATTGGTACAGTATGTGCAAAATACCACATATCAACTGGATTATAAACACAGTTTTAGTGATATTCTGTAACTACAACTGATCTGCAGTGCAGTCAGTGTGTTGCCATATCCCATTGCAGCAAAGTGAATTTGAATCCACCAAACAGCCTGCTTGTAACATCCCATTTTCCCAAGTGTAACTCTGCCAAATGAGCCCAGAAGAAATAAATTAATTTACACAACCTAGATATAATAGGAGGAAAGTGTGTAAGTGTGTAGAGCACTGTTTGGCTACCCACTGAGATCTAAACTGCCATTTTCATTGCGATTGAACCAACTATATTATTTCTGTACTCTACTTAGTCGGAAAAGGTGCCCAATTTTCTTTCCATACAGGTAACAAATGGTTAAGCACCATAATTAGACATCATGCAGTGTATTGTGTTCTGGTAGACAGTGTAATTGGGTAATTGGTAGCCGCATCTATCACGTGATAACTCATGAAGTCAATCGGGCTCAGATGCCAATACTGGTTATACTGATTGACTTCACAGCCATTTGAATAGCCTATATCTTTGCAAAAACACTGGAACTTATTGGTTCAAAATGGAAAGCGATATATCATATATGTTGGTCTTGAATAACCCCACTTGCCCACAAATGCAATGTATTAGCCTCACTCTGAACAATACAGAATTGCCATACACTGGTTTAGCATTTATATATTAAAGCTCCTGATAGGTTACTCTCAATTGGTGTTACTCTAGAGGGGGTCTTGAGGGGTGGTTGAGTCGAAACAACCAAAGAGGCACCAAGAATCATAAAGTGGGTCCACCAAAGTGTCTGCCATTGTTGATAGGATAGTGCACAATTAGTATTGGCAGTTCTTGTGAGCTTATTAGCAATGTATATTTTGAATGCAGACTGTCATTCAACTCATCAATAAAGTGTAAATGCTTCTCATTACTAGACACTTCTCAACTTGGGTGTAACTGGATTTGCTCATACTATAGAAGTAATATTGGCAGTCTACATCACCAATTCAAAATCTTATAGTTAGAAATGTGGTATATGAATATACAGAACAATGCAGAATCAGTACACATCTACTGCAGAGTGTCGTTCCTACAATAGTCACTGCTCTGGGCTCATTTTAGCAATCAGTAACTTTTATGAACATTGGCTAAGCTGGGTTGTATATTGATTGTTGGGCATATCTGCATAAGTAGTTACACAGTGTATATACTTTTCTGCATTTAGAATTTGTCAAAAGTGAGGTCATTGTATTTGGTTATACAGCTAAATATATATAGATAGCACTGCTGGATAGTTCGATGTAGTACATTTAAACTGTCTGATTAAAATTCATATTAACTCAAATTAAATATTTCATCATAGTGAAGATTTATATTCAGCCAGACTTATATAACTTGTGTAACATATGACTTTCAACTATGATGTAATTCTGAAATAGATGGGATTATTATTAAAAATGATTTCTTAAAGGTTATGAACAGTTACTCCCAATTGAGTTTGAAAAGAAATTAAATTACATAGATACATAAACAACAACAGTGCATTGAGATACAGCTTCCATTATGAATTATTATCAATTGTAAAACCCCATTCAATGGCTCCTTCAAGGTAGCCTTACCACATTTTAAATACAGTATGATTTCAGCCAGATATGATTCAGTCTTTGTATCTCAATGGGGCAATGACACAACAAGTGGCATTCATGAACATGTTAAATAGGTTCGAATGGAGACATAAAATACAAGCATATCATACACAGCTCAGGGTATTCACCTTCAGAGTAGTTTCTCCAATCATGGGCAGCCAAAAGTAACAGCAGTGTAATGTTTTATATATTATTTCCATTCCAATTCATACCAGTCTAGCCAAAAATGGAACAAGTACTATGGTAAGTCACCTTGTAATGAGAGTATACTAAACAATCAGCAATATCAGTATGATGTATTATTATCACCAGCAGCCTCCAGATTTATGCAGAACATCAGCAAAATATAAAACTGTCCAGACCTCAGATGCAAAACTTCCCAAATACTCCAGTCCACATCACCAGTGCTTCGAGGTAATTCAAGTGGCACCCATGCCCCCCTGACGATATGCAAAGTGCATTCAGATTCTGCGAGAGTATTCTCAGATGCTCTCCAACGTGTCAGTGGTTATTGAGGTGCACTCAAGATGCCTCAAAAGTTGAGTGATAGAAATGAAAAATTGTGGAGTAGTAGAGACCTCTGTAGATGTCTGCATGATTAAAAAAGAACAGCTGGAAACTTTGCACTCATCTGCAGAATATGATTCTGTTGGTGCTAAGTGGTCACAGCAGTGGTTTTGTGTGTTCCAGGTATCAAGACCACAAGCAAGGTCATCTATCATATTTCTCCAAGTTAGTTATATGTATGTCACAATCTCAAGACAATTTGCTGCATCTCAAAATGGAATTTATTTTCTACATCAATCAATCTGTGTGTATGCATACCATCGATCTGGCTGCAGAGAGTACTCAAGGACCATCAGACAAGTAGGAGCAGATCGTGATGGAGTGAAATATGTAATGAGCATAGATGCTGTGATTGTATGAGTTGATGTCCACGATTGGGTAAACATCGAGATGCTCATGGAGGCCATCATTATTGTAATTTAGCAATTGAGATGCGGGATGTATTCGATCAAGTGTGCAATTCTATTCCAAGGCTGTAATCATGTGAAGTTAGAAGATACACTGGGAGGATGAACTTGGGTGAGGTTGGAGACACAGTTCAAGGCCATGATTGTGCAAACGTTGAGAATGTTTGCAAGTCAACTCCGCACTGTACTTCAATGCCATGATTAGGTGGGTTTAGTGATACACTTAGGTATCATAAAGGTGTGAAGTTGAAGTGTAATGTGGTGAAATGACAGAGTTAGAAAGTCATGATTGCATCATCAAATCTGTATTGCACCTCACATAGCATCCAAAGTGAATCTGGGACAAAGTGCAGATCTGGCTTCCAGATTGCAGGATGAGGGCGAGAGGGTATGATAGGTTAGCTGGTGTTCCGTAAGGACCCAAACTTTTTGAATCTGCAATATCTGATGCAGGTTTCTTAACCCAAAAGTTTGGAAACAATGAGCCTGTATCGCATTTATGGTCAGATGATACTCCCTTTCTACACTGCGGTCTACCATAGCAATATCTACTCCCCATCACCCAATCCACTTCTGCTATCGCTGTATGTGTGTTCCATGCCACCAGTCATTGTGATTGGTGGTGGTGAGACACTAATTTGCCTGCCACTTCTCCTCTCTAGCCTGTTGTGGAAAGTACACTTCTCTTCTTTTATATTCCTTATAACCTTATACCAAGATTTGAAAGAAGATTAGAATAATATCAGCCCAATGGAAAAACATCAACCCAAGGAAAAAATATAAACCCAAAGGAAAAATATAAACCAAAACAAAAACATATACAGGTATTCGCTTCATACATATCAGCATTCTATTTCATCCTTCTGAATCTTCCAGACTTTCATATGGCGTGTTGTGATATATGGGTCGATGCTTAACTGAGTTCTGAATTGAACTATTGCCTCACTTACCAAATACACAGCTGCTGTAATATCAGCCCAAGCCTCCAAAATCAACTCACAATGTTCAATCTGTTCTGGTAGTAAGATCAGTATGTCCGTAGTTCCCATCATTCTTTTATGAATTAGCAACATCCTGAGCACATTTTGCAATCTTCTCTTGCAGTCTGGGTTGAGGCTGAGCCAATCGAATAACAGTTTCAAGTATTCTGCATTATGCTCGGTATTACCATTGGAGCAGGTACTTTTGATGCCAAAAGTTTAAGCGAAGTTGAGATGTCAGAAACCATTCTGCTTGGGATTGGTAGGCATCTTTGGGTGTCTACTGGGCACTTCTTTCAAACAATTTGGCTGGGTTGTACCAGTATTTGTTTTGGAAGGAGATGGTGGAATCTTACCAGCAGCTTGATTGGGAGTATTCAGTGGGGTCATAGCAGACACTTTTCAGTGGAATATGGCAGGGTCTTACAAGCAGCTTTTCCAGCAGGTGCTCTTTTTGGTAGTATCACTAACTCCATCTTCAGAGCCATCTTTGGCAACATTCATCAACATCTCTCCCATGCTACACCCATTCGGTTCCATTTCCATTTCCTTGGTTGCTGGGATTGGTGGTTGAATCGTTGTGCTGATTTTGGGTGGTGGAGGGTATACAGAAGGCAAAAATGTATGATGTTGATTCACATGGTTGTGGTCATCCATGCAAAGGTTATAACAGAGTGGTATTATTGACCGATGGAATACTTTCAAGCTGATGGCTTCATTGTGGATTAGTTCCATCAGTAAAGGGTAGCCATTATTAAACAGCTTTGTAGCTTCTTGGCAGTCTTCAGACATACACCACTTCATAGCCTATGTTTTCCAGCTTTACTTGATGAGGCAGTTAACATAGAAGTGGCTGAGGAGTCTCTTTGTGAACATAGGTTCTCTGGATGATGGGCTGGCAATCGTGGTTTATTGCAACCACATCTGACTTGCATTGGAATCTGTATCAATTTGCTGTTGTTCAGCATCATGCTGCCAGAGGTCTCCCAGCTGCTTCATCGCTCATATCTTACACATCTGGAAGGAGCAGTGCACATTTAAACTCTCTAATCTAGTGCGGGAGCCATTGAGATTATTTATGCGGAGGTTATACCATGTGTATTTCAACACTTTCCAGTCTGGACTTCTGTCTGGGCAATTCAATTACCATGCAGAGACAGAATTGGCCACACTCGGAATGTTGCTGAAGTCACTTGAGATATCCAACATAGAGTCTCCTGGACCAGGTGTTTGAGCAGACAATCAACAATCACCTAAGTGTATTGAAACATTTGGAAAGGTCAACCCAGGAAGATGTCTTTGCTGAGTTGTGGTGCTGCGACTAACAAAAGTGATACTGTATAATTATCTCTAGTGCTATTCTGGACATCTGATGATGAGATATTCCTAGAAAGGGTGGTGGGGTTGGCTTCCACAGTGATAGCTGAAGTATTAACAAGGTTCCTAGTGACAGTGGTTTTAATGAATTGTGCTCCAAAACTGATATTATTGTACTGTGCTAAGGCAATATCTTTAATCAGAATCAATACATCTGCAAAATGTACATTAGTCTGGAAACCACACACAATCCTCCCTGTCATACCGGTCAAACTCAGCAGCTCTTGTAAGTACTTTCTGATGCTCCCAGGCCCCGCGGGAGCTAAGCAAGGTGCTCTCAGACTGTGCAAGAGCATTCTCACGTGCTCTGAAAAGCACCTGCAGTGATGGAAGTGCATTCAGGATGCTCCGATATTTGACTGATAGCATACTTGAATTTTGGAGCAGGTGAGATGTCTGTGCAGGTCTGTGGGAGACTTTGAGAGCAGCTGAGACCTTCACACAGCTCTGTGGGAGGATTGGTGCTGTATTCTCATGAGGCATTTCATCTATCATATTCATTTTTTTACAGTCTAAAGATTGGCTACATCATAATATTGCATGTAATATCTATCTAAGTCTCCCTATATATATTCAGACAAATAATCTGGCAGCAGACAGTAGTGAGGCATAATTGGAGGATAACCTGGAGACGTCGATTGAGAGAACTTAGGGCCGCACTTGGAGGTGATGTTGGCAGGAAAATGTGTTTCTCACCACCACCACCATTCTGGTTCACTGGGGGAAGCCAGCATGGTGCACACAGAGGTTCAGGGATTACTGACCCGAACCGAGTGACATGGCATACTGAGAAACCGAAATAACAGCGATGGACTGCGGAACAGGGTGTATATGTTTCAAAGACCCCGGGGCAGATTGTCAGCATCTTCTTATACAAATTACACACCCCATCTTTCCCAGCTCTTGGTTCCACACACTCTTGCCAAGCTTTGATAGATCCACGCAATCTGTGTGGTTCCTTATGCACTCTTACCAAGCAATCACAGATCCACCCAATTTGTGTGGTTCCTCACACCAGGGTACCTCATCATATTCTCTGACCCTCTTCCTATGTTCCTCAAGCTAGAACAGCTCTTTCTCAAGAATTCCCTTAGGATGGCATGAGAGCTGCGCCATTTCATCAGATGGTGAGTGTGTAGAATTTGGGATATACTTGGAGGCTATGATCGAGTGAGTTTCATGATGTACTTGCTGCCCGAAATAGAGAGGACAGAGGGATGCACTTCAAAGCTGTTATTTAGCGACTTTTGAGAGCATAATCATACAACTTCAAGGCTGTGATCGAGGGAGTAGGAGATGCACTTGGATACTGAAATCGAGTTGACTGAGACATGCACTTTGAGGCCAGAATTGTGCGAGTATGGAGACGCCCTGAATGGTCATGATTGTGCGAACTTAGACAGTGTGATCAAGCAAGTCTGGTGATGAACGTAGAGTCCATGATGGATGGAGATTGAATAATTACATGGAGGCTGATAATCTGGAAGTGGTAGATCGAGAAGGAGGCACGATGGGAGCTGAGACTCTGTTCATTGATAAATTAGTAATCGTGGGAATGTGTAGAACTGAGTACAACAAGGTCTGCCAAGAGAGGAGAGACTGGCCGTGAGCGGGAGATAGTGAATCTTGGGATGATGCAGTGCTCAGTGTATGCAGTACTTGGTGTATGCTTTACTCAGTGTCAACATATGATCATGGTATGCAGAATTAGGGAGGATGACTTAACTTAACGTTCTGAGGTGATGCTAGAGTTGAGGATGAGGAAGCAAGGAATGAGAGGAGATGGGAAATCATCATGAGAAATTCGGGCATAAGAGAATTTTGTTTGCTAGTCAATTTATCATTCCAGATATGGCAGGTACCACACCTGATCCAGCAGGTCATAATGCCGATCTGTTGTTTCCTAAACCCAATCAGGCAAGTTGTACCCCAGAATTCCCGTATCCGCTTGTATCCTCCATATGGTTTGCATCATCAACCCCTATCTCTGCGTCTCGTCCAGAACAGTACCATCATTGCAGAACACAAAGTCAAGACATCGCTCCTAATCTCTCCATACCGTAATGATGAGTTAACACTGAATACCGCATACACCGAGTACAGTGTGCACCGAATACAGCATACACACAGTACAGCATTCACCGAGTACAGCATACATCGTGTACCAAGAACAGCATACACCTAGTACCGGCATACACCGAGTACAGCATACACTGAGGACAGAATGCACCAATTACAGCATACACCGAGTACAATATACACCGAGTACAGCATACACGGCGTACAGCATCTGCCCAACATTATCTGTCTTCCCTTCATTTTCACAATTACAAGTTGAATGCTACTTGTAGCTTCAGCTTCCGGCATGCCTCCCTACAAGTTCGACCGCCACCAGCCAGCTCTCCATGAGAGCTCAAAGGTATAGTCACCTTGTTACATTCCCATGGGTGTGAGTTAACTAATGGATGAATTGAGTCTCATCAGCACCTGGCCCGCCTCCCATTGACCGCCTTCAAGTTCTCCAATCTCGCTCGATTGTGGCCTCCATGGGAATCTCCCATCTCGCTCGATCACAGCCCCAGAGTGCAGCTCTAGGTTCACTGGATCACTGCCTCCAAGTGTAGCTCCAAACTTGCCCGATTATGCCCTCCAAGTTCGCATGATCATTGCCTCCATCTGCATCTCCAAACTTGCTCGATCACGGCCTCGGTGTGCATATCTGTGTCCACTGGAGCTCGGCCTCTAAGCGTATGGCCACAGTCGCTTCGTTATGGCCTCCGAGTTCGCACGGTCATGGCCTCCATGTACATCTCCAAACCTGCTTGATCCCGGCCTCCAAATGCATAAATGCGTTTACTCGATCCGCATCTGCTGGCACCCCTCGATGTGCTCTGACACACCGTCTGCAGCCAATCCAGATGTACCAGGCGTACATGGGTAGCTATATAGATACATAGATGAGAATACAAATTGAATACATGAGTTCTAAAAATCATTGATTGATAAGTAGTAGCTATGATTTTCAGACGCACCAGCAGCACTCCCAAAGAAGGTGTCGTTTTGCCCAGACTGCTCAACTGTTTTTCGAGGTGCTTCCAGGCTTTGCGCTGGTGCTCCCAGGCTTGTCATCGGCGCTTCCAGGTGCTCCCTGGCATGTTGTCCGGGCTCCCAGGTGCTCCCAGGCTTGTTGTTGGTGCTCCCAGGCTTGTCACTGGTGCTCCCAGGTGCTCCCTGGTGCACCTGAAGGCAACTACATCGGTCCAGTCAACTCTGGGATTTGAGCACCCTGGGATTCTGGTCCGACATCTCCCTAACACTCCCAGAGGCTCCCTGTGACAACAATACATTGTGCGTTTGTATCAGGCTAGTTATGGATCGTTGGTAATGTTTAAGAGAGCAATGTGGGGCTCAGTGATTGGTGTACAGTGAGAGTCCAATTGTACCGTATCATGGCTGTGTGATACTGAATTTTGGGAGGGGAAGGTCTTTGTATACCTGAAGAAGTCTCTGGTACCAATTTCTTCTTCATCCAGTCTCTATGTAATTTCCAGTTTCTGGAGTACACTGGTTTTGTATCAGTTTACAACATCTTTGGTTCTTTCCCTCCACTTTCCTCACTTGTATGAGGTGGTTGGGTATATCCTGCTTATCATTCCCAATTTCAGTGGTGAATTTCTACCTCCTGCTGGGGTAGTTATCAACTTTCATATCTGGAGGTTACTTCATAGTTAGTGGTGAATGGTATGATTTGTTGGTGTGACATGGGTGCAACTCAGCCAACAGGATCATATATTCCTTCTCCATCTTGAAAATTCACACAATTGTGTAATTTCAAGATTCTTACTGCATCTTTCAAATTTAAATAATTGTGTGGCTTTGATATTTTAAACTTTTAATCCTTCATGTTCATTTACTTTATTTTGATTTTGATTTATACAATGAATCTCCTCAGTTTCTCCATCTTCCTGCCCTATCTTCCCACTCATTGTTTGGATGGATTGTCTGCTTGTACCTGATGTGCAGTATTTCATTGATCCACCACCTCTTTACACCCTGCAATATCCTCTACCTGTTCCCCCATAACATCAGCAAAATGAATGTTAGTTACTGGGAGCCTCCAGGAGTGGGTGATCAGAGTTGGAGTATAAACTTAAACACATCAAATTAAGGACAGAATCAGACCCTAGGAGGGCATTCCATCTGGGCTGTGGAGTAACTTCGATCTCTGATGACTGGTACTCGTGCACAATAACAGTGTTTGTGATAACTTTGGGAGCATGTCTGAACTTTTGAGAAAACTATGTAAGCATCTCAGGTTGCGGCCCTGCCAATGCGGGAATGCCAAATGAAACCAGAGAAATTTGTAGGTTCTGATGGATATTTCTCCGAAGGACTGCAGGCAGTATCTGAGATTCTTCTAAGGTGCATCAGTAATGGAATACCCTCCACAGCATATATCATGCCTAGATTATGATTCAATCTTAACTTCCGACATATGCTATACAGCCCAACATCTCATTCATCATTCTATGGTTTACATAGCTACATTATGGAATTAAACAAAATTGGAAGTGATTTAGAAATAAACGCAGGTACAGTGTAACAGTACCCTGACTATGCAACATAATGATATCAATGAAATATCGTATGAATGTTGTCCGCTAAATCTGCAATCTCATCCAGGCTGACAACTGCAGGAATATAAAGATCATTGACAGCATATGCAAACTGAAGGTGCTTCTCATATTTGCTGGTGATTTGGGTCTGGTGAGTATGTGACACGGAATTCCAATGTTGTTTGGCTGCATTTGTGATATCCAATGAAGGTTGGAATTGAGATGTTGGCAAGCTGTGAATCAAAATGGAGTTTGAAGGGCAATATAATAAACTTGGGGGAAAAAGCAGCACACTACCCGGAAGGGAGGAGTGCCCATAGGGGAGTCCAGCATGTTCAGATAGTTATGGAGGAGTGTGGATCGAAATAGAAGGGGGCAAACCCAGGCCGAGGAGTGCTGACGGAGTCTGAACAGAGCGTATTCAGTGGTACACCCCATCCAAGTGGAGCAGTGCCGAAAGGGGCATGAAGAGTCCCAAATGAAATCAAAGTGCTCTTAACGGTGTTTGAGCAACGGATTGAGGAGTGAGTGTGGTAGAGGAGGAATGCCGAAAGACTCTGGGGTACATAGTGCAGAATGAAATGTTAAATGGCCAATCCAGGCTGAGCAGCACTGACGGGGATTGAGGAGTGCCTAATAATAAAGGGGAGCACCAGGGGGGGTATGAAGCGGCCCTCCAATGTGTAATGGAAGAGAGCAGTAGCTTCTGCAGAAATTGAATCTACTAGTATGAATGCGCAAAATTTTCCTAGATATTCATTTTGAGAAAGCATCACTGTAACCATCTTTCCAGTGGCATATTCAGACATTGCTGGATAAATAGCCGCAGCCACAAGCGCTAATGTCTGCAGAGGAGCCATTGGAATAACTGAGATGTAGTAGGCTAGTGCTCCAGGCTATTGGTGGTGAAGAAAAATTAATGTTGAATTAAATCAAAAACTTCCAACCAGGTGAACCATGATTTTCTATCATCCACAATCTTTGAGAAATAAGCACCATCGAGCCACAGCACCTTGATTTGGATTCGAAGTGCAGTCTCAGAGTCTAAATCCAACCAGTAATCGTACACCACAGTATGCCAAGCTCCATTCACCAATCACCCTCAAATGATACAAATCTACTGTTATAACTATGTATAATGTGGGGTTTAGTCAATAGGATGAGTCCAATAGAGCTGCATTGAACAGAGTAAAATGTACAGCGTGTTGGGTTCGTGGATCCATTTTCAGTGATTTACTACCAGGTAATTGACATACAGGTGGTGTACCCACAGGAGCACCTGCTAATACCCACTAACGATCCTGACCTTCAATGGCTAGATTCCAAGCTTTGTCAACCATCGAGTACTTCTCGTCAGAAATGAATTGCCACTGAATCTTTGTGATCACGATTGCCTCCCTGAACCATTTTGCAATCACAAATGTAGTCTTTTCATGTTGAGGAATGATCTGATATCCACAGTCCTTATGTTGAGGAAAATTCTGAATGCAACCAGTGTTGGGAGGCGGGAGCACCTGAATGAGTATAAGGTCTGACTTGCGTAATATGTTAAGTGTTGACTTTTGGCATTTGGGTAATGGTGGCGCAGTGGCCCTGGCTGGATTTTCCCAATTTGGAAGTAGAGTGCATGCAATGACAGTTTTGGCACAGCTCCAGTTCTTTGGCAATGGAACTCTGGTAGTTTGTAACATCATATCTCAGTGGGCCTAGCCTTGATGTGAAACTGCCTATGGGTAGTCCAAATTGTCTCCTTCGATATCAGAAGACCGAGTGAACCATCTGAGGTGTTCACTATCATTCTTGCCGATCTTGCAATGTATATCGTTCTCATCCTGCTTCAGACTAATTATATTGTGGACAACAGCCATCCCCAACACATTGATCGAAGGCTCAGTTGGGTTGAAAGTTCAAACATTCGATCGGCAATCATCATTGGCTGTCTTCTTGAATGTGAGTTGTAGTGCTCTCGCAACGTGTGCTTCTTGTTTCTTCTGTGAATGATGGTTCCGCACAAGACTGCGTGTAGGTTCGATGTTGATGGATTCGATTTAGAAATTGGGCAATATCGACACCAGTATATATCCGTAAATATAGTATGAAGTTGAATTGAATAATCGGAAAATAAAACAGTAATGTAGCACAGAGTAGAGAAGGATGCAATTCAAGGTGAGCCTGGCCAGTGACCAGCAGTCATTTCAGCAGTTCATATTAATACTGTCGGTGCTTGTGCTATCTTGTGATTTTGGAAGTGTCATGTGTGTCTAGTGTTAGCAACGGTTCTGGACTGTCACTTTGGGTCCAGGTTTGGGTCGGAACCGAACCGTTGACAAAATGGTGGTCCGGGTTGTCAATACACCTGAACCGTCAATTCGGGCTCAGTTCGATGCGAATTACCCAATCAGTCTGAATTGGGCGGGTTGTCAGTCAGTGGCCCAGTGGGCCCATCTGGAGATTTATATAATGTTCTTGTTTTTGCAGTTGGATAATACTATATTATTAAAATTAGGTATTTGACAGCCAATAATCTCTTTTTGAATGTTTTGCAGTCTGCAATATTGATTATTTTGGAATACGTGTTGTTCCTGTTATACGTTGTATTTTTGGCTATAACGGCAGTCAATAGTTCTGTTATGAGCTCATTTATCAGCGCAAAGCCTTGATTACCCAATATGCATGGCCAACCATTGTTGACACTCTGTTGATGCTCAGTTTCATGATGGGGTAATGTATGTGTCATGCACTGTTTCACATGAAAAGGCTGCCACGACATCGTATATGAATTATTGCCACATTCCGACACTTAGATTAGCCAAGATGCCAGACCAAAAATCATTGACACTCCATTGATGCTCATTTTCAGAATGGGGCAGGAAGCATGCCGCAATTGTTTGTGCCCCTGAAGGCTGTGAATATCTCATTAATGCAAGTTTGCAACCAATCGCCAGTTAGATAACCGAAGATGCAAGACCAAATATCGTTGACACTCTGTTGACTTTCAGTTTCAGGATGGGGCAGGGAGCATGTAACTTTTGTTTTTGGCTTGAATGGCGGCCACTACCTCATTTTTGGAGGTTTGCAAGCAATCACCTGTTAGATTACCAAGATCCAACACCAAAAATCGTTGACAATCCGTTGACGCTCATTTTCAGGATGGGGCAGGGAGCGTGTCGCTATAATTTTTGACTCGGAAGGCAGCCAATACATCATTTATGAATCGCTGCAACCAATCACCACTTAGGTTACCCAAGATTCTCAGCCAAAAGTCTTTGATGCTCCGTTGCCACTCAGTTTCGGAATGCTGCAGTGACAGTGTCATTTCGTGTAAGCAACGGTTCCGGACCGTCACTTCATGTCTGGGTCTGGGTCCAAACCGAACCGTTTCCAAAATGGCGGTCCGGGTATGTAAGAAATCTGAACTGTCCACTCGGATATGGTTCGATGGTATTATCCGAACCCGTCTGAATTGGGCAGGTTGTCAGCCGGTCACCGAGGGGGTCCAGTTATAGATTCATATATGGCTATTCTGATTGCAGTTTGTTAATAGTATCTTATCAAAATCGCATTTTCAGCAACCAATAATGCGCTTTTGCATGTTGTGCAATTTGCAATATCGATCAATTTGGTATCTGTGTTTCACCTCTGATATATGGTATTTTTGCCTATCAAGGCAGTGAACAATTCAGTTATGTGCGCGAAGATCCGTGCGATGCCCTCATTATGAAATATGCAAGACCTAGAACTGTTGACGCTCTGTTGACGCTCATTTTCAGGATGCGGCAGGTAGTATGTTGCTGTTGTTTTTGCCACTAAAGGCTGCCAATATCTGATAAATGGATGTCTGCAACCAATCGGAAGATAAATTACCCAAGATGCAAAGCTGGAAATAGTGGACGCTCCATTGACGCTCATTGTAAAAATGGGGTGACGACAGTGTTGCTATCTTTTTTGCCTCTAAAAGCTGCCAATATGTCCGTTATGAATCACAACAACCAAATCACTGGTGAAATACCGTACTTCAAAGACCACAAATTGTTGATGCTCCGTTGACGTTCATGTAAATGTATTGTCCCGTCAACATCTGCTGCTGTCGATAATTGTTTTCATCATGATTTGACCTTATTGGTGGTCTTTCTGACTGATCGAGACTCGGCCCTGTGGCAATGCCAAGCGGCGTAATATTCATGCACTGTTCACTCTCACACGACGAAAAATGATGTACCTTGTCAAAAGGTTCATCGCGCCGGCTAGACATCTGTTTATCGAGCGATATTCACATGCTACTTCTCACCATTTATGCATAATACATCTCTAACTGAAACTCTCAGTCATGCTACATGAAGAAGCTGGGGAACCATTGATGCATTCCGCCCTACATTTTCTTCACTCCTTTATTTCTCCTCATTTCTATTGCATTGACCATCACCAACACCTTTGGAGCCTGTCTCTTTGACTTCCTTGATGGCCAAACCAATTCGGGAACATTTGGGGCGGCACTCACATGCAGCTGCTCTGGGCATTCTGGATCGTCGATGCCATTGTTGCGCTCTATATTGGATTCATTGTCTGCCGCACAATCGTCTTCACAGTCATTTGGATTTTCCAAGTCGCGATTCCAGTTTAGCCAATTTTCGGTGTCCGAAATGCTTTCAGGTGCGCAATCCTCGTCTGTTTTGACTCGATGACAGTTGATTCACCAGATTGGGTGGACACATAAGATATAAGTTTGTCCTCCAGAGAGGTTCTTTGCAGACAAAGGTGGTGGCAAAGATGATCATTCTGACAATTGAAATTCAGCCGCACCATGAGGTTGCAACAGTCACCAGGAGGTTTTGACAATCACTTCCATGTCTGAAATGTATCCAACGGCTGTCATCTGCTTGTTTTGAGAATGAGATTCATTCTGGGTAAAACGTAGGTTCTGGCTGCCCTGCCACATTTCCAAACAGTCGTGAACCATGGCCATTCTGTGAAGTTTCTTTTCCTCCGCCTCTTTCTTCATTTCCGAGTCCTTTTCTCTGTTCGTTGTATCCGATACTTGGTAATTGCCGGCCACCATCTCGTTATTGGCTCGTGCAAACTGCCATTGAATGACTTTCTCGCGAAGGGTGTCGCCTGTGGTTTTTGACTGCCTCTAGCCAATAACATCTCGCCCAAGGGAAAATCTGTCCTCCACTCCTACACCATCTGGTATGATAGAGAATATATCGCATGCCACATTGGAGAGATCGGTGTCCTTGGAGTGCGTTTCATCTTGTTTGTGCCACCAGTCAGTTATGTCCCGTAACCAAAATGTACTGCTAATCTCAATTGGGTTAGAGTGGTAATCATTGAGCATTGGATTGATTGGCACCCAGTTCTTTGGCGCTTCAGGCGGGGAATCCGAACAGAGCCTGGCAGCGGTCAATGAGCATGCTGCGCGATCGCTTCATCCAGGAGTCGTCCCGGCCACATTGTTAGGCATTCAGTAATCTTTATCATTGCTGGACAAATCATATGCATTGAAGGATGATTGAAAGGACCCAGAAGCCTGTGCAGAGGGGACAAGTTTGCTGTTTGGTAAGCTTTCGAGTTTATTGACCGGCACACATCGATGTCAGGCACAGTATTCATTTTCCCCGTACTTCAGAAAGGTCTCTTGGTATTGGGTAGTATAGGATGTCTTGTCCTCAGGATTAGTATCCATTCTGTTGTCCCACTTTCTAAATGAGTGCAACTTCCGGAAAGGATCGAGAATATGTGCAGAAATGGGAAGCATGCCCGTCCTTGGAGTCACTTCAGGGTAGTATTTCAACAGCTTCTGTCGAGGTAACTTCGCAGCAAGAACAAGTCATTCTTCCGTGGAGTCTTCTTCTTAGCAAAAGCTCGCATCACGCTGTCCATATGATCGAACATGTCATTGTACACTGCGATAACGCAATGCAATGTGACTGTATGTCTCTTTGACATCCAATGGGTCCAATATCAAAATAGCCTCAATACTTCCATGACATACTTCACAATGTTCCATTCATTTTGAGTTGTGAAAAGTAGCCGGTGATCAGTGTATTTTGGATTTTGGAGCCACTCGCATGTGAATCCCCGCTATCAGGTGGCGCGCTCGAGCTACTCCAGTGTTGAATTCCAAAGTGTCATCACATCCATAATTGGAAGTACTGCAATCTGGAGTATTGCTTTTTGACAGTCACTGCACTCGAGTTGGCGACCAGGTGTCAACGTATTCAATACCGGAAGCATTCCCTGCTATATGAAGGTCGGTTTCAGGACTTTCAAAATATCATGAAATACGTACTTTCTCAATGATCTTTGCTAAACCTGGTCTCATGGCCAACACCTTGTTGATTCTAGCAGTGCCCTCTTTGCGAAGTCTTTGACTCTTCCCAATGTCTATGCTTTCATTCTCTCCAAATTGGTGATCGCACTCATGGGCTTCCCAAGACTTGGTGTGGCCTTTTACACCAAGACTGCTCATGAATGCACCTGAAGCTAGCTGTATGATGTGCGCCATGCATGGTATATGGTTCCTCAATGCAGGCCACATGATTCCAGAGGCCTCAAGTGACGATTATAGCTCAAGTGTCGTCGAGTAATTTGAGCAAGCATCATCAGTCCTAATACCAAGCACACGGCCGTCGGTAAGCTCAAAACAATCAAGCACATCCTGTAAATGTACGGCTCACCTTGCTGCAGTATGTTGGCCCTTCACCTATCATCAGGAATTAACTTTTGAAAGAGGAAAACAATACGCGATCAACTGCATCGAAAGCGAGTTGAACTTCACGCAATGCCCAATTTCGATCCATATAGTAAGCAATGACCGACGTTATGGCTAGTTTGTTGTTGATGTCTATCCCTCCAAAGCTAAACTAACTTTATTTCGTGACGGCAACTGATTCTTAAATGCATCCACAGTCTGTGCATATTCCCTCCAACAAATGTCGCTAAGGGTCGTAGCGGACGGCAGCACTAAGTCATTGCGTGATGCCTGAAATGACTGTCGTAGCTCCAGATTCGACATAGGATTCCATGGGATATGGGCCGAAACAAATCCTGACATGAGGTAGCGATTCCACGTGTCTTGGTGGAATTCGGAAGTTTCGAAGTCGATAGCTGGCAGTTGGGAACGTTTAGTCTGTCTTTTCGGTCAATATGGAATGACCTGTATGTCAAATATGATGTGTCTCTGTGACCTTCCTATTGTTATTCCTCGACTTCCTTGCCTGCTCAGAATGGCCAAAGCTGTTTCATCGACCGTCAAACTATTCAATTCAGAAACCTCTGACTGTGTGAATTCCTTTAATGTTGCGATGTGAACTTTTGCCAGCAAGTGTTTCCCCATTGAGCTGGTCCCATGTTCTGATGGATGGCAAAGAACTTGATGACAAACAATACATATGATGCCAGGGGTGCCAGTCTCCTCAGTTATGCAGTGTACATAGAATCGCCACGAAGGCGCATATCTAGAATTATTCCAGGCAATTGGCCGGTTCAAGCCTACATTCATGGAAGCCCACCAAGCATCGAAGATGATTTGTAAAGTTAGGTTGCTCAAATCACGAATAAAGAAACATTCATTTTTGGAAGGGATCATAACATCGAGCAATGAGGTGTTCAAAAAATTTGAATCCGCCATGCTGGTAGGAGGTAGAATGCTGGGTCATCGGACTTGAAAGACTGCCGAAAGTAACGATAAAGTAACGCACACTGTGGGTTCTCAATTATTGAGTACAGATACCAGCAAAAAAATCAGATCTGAAAGACATTGCATGCATATTTGTGCAGTGGTATACAAGGTCAGATTGCAAAGACTGACCACGTAAAACCCAATTTAGCATCAGCACTATGCAGTTCATTGCTGTGTAGTGTTCTGAGCCTCCACGAAAACTGTTGACGCTCTGTTGGCGCTCATTTGTAGGAGGCAGACTAGATATCGTCACTAGGATTCATGCCAATACAGTCTGCCAATAGGTTCATTGTGGGTTATCTGCGTTCCATCGCCGTTAGATTATCCAAGATGCAAGATCAAAAATCGTTGACGCTCTTTTGACGCTCATTTTGGGACATCATACCAGTTCTGTCATAAGCATTTTTGCTTAGAAAGGGGGCCGATAGTTCGATTATGGATCAATGTAGTCGCATAACCCCTTGATTGTCCAAGATGCAAGGCCTAAAATTGATGACACTCCGTGGACGCTCATTGTTAGGGTATACTGACGATGTCGTGGAAATCATCTTTGCCTGGAAAGGGGGCCTTTACATCGAGTATGGGTTAATGTCGCTGCACAACCCTTGCATGTTTCAAGATGCGCGGCCAGAAGTCGTTGACGCTCCCTTGACGCACATTTTTAGTACATAGTACCAATGATGTCACAACCATTTTCGCCTAGAAAGGCGGCCGATAGTTTGACTATGGCTTAATGTCGCTGCGCAGCACTTGCATTTTCCATGATGCAAGGGCAAAAATCGTTGATGCTTGGTTGACCCTCATTTTGAGGACATAGTTGTGATGTTGTCCCAACGATTTACCACTAGAAAGTTGGCCGATAGTATGATTATGGCTTGATGTTGCTGCTCAGCTATTCCAATTGCTTAGATGCATGGCTAAAAGTCGTTGACGCTCCGTTGACACTCATTTTTAGGACATAGTAGCGATGTCATCCCAACGATTTCCGCCTAGACAGACAGTCGATAGTATGATTACAGCTGAATGTCGCCGCTCAGCCATAGGAGTTTCCCAAATGGATGGCCAAAAGTCGTTGACGCTCCGTGGATGCTCCTGTATAGGTCATTGTAGCGATGTTGTCACAATGATTTTTGCCTAGACCGTCGTCCGATAGTTCGATTATGGATGAAAGTTGCCGCCCAGCCCTTGCATTTCCCAAGATGCAAGGCTAAAAGTTTTTGAGCCTCTGTTGACTTTCATTTTCAGGACACAGTAGTGATGTTGCCATACCCATGTTTGCCTAGAGAGGTGGCTGATAGTTCGATTATGAGTTAATGTCACTGCGCAGCCCTCTGGGTTTTCCATGATGCAAAGCCAAAAATCATTGACGCTCTGTTGAGGTTCCATTAACGCTCATTTTCAGGATGTGACAATGAGCGTGTCATTTGCCATTTTCACTAAAACGCCCACCAATACATTCACTTTGGCAGTATGTGACAATGCCGCCCATTGATTGCAGAATGTGTAAGACTAACAATAGTTGACAGTCTGTTGACGCACACATTAATCACATCGAAACAGCCTTTGTACACACAATATTTGTTTGCAACGAATCATATACACCTTATTGACATCCAATATTGAGTTTGTATGTATCATCGTTTGCATCCAGGAGTTTTGTAACCTCTCAACGTCTGATCAACTGATATCCACACTATGCGAGTGAGAGCGGACATTGCCCTATCACATTCCTGCGCTTTTGGCCGGCAATTTATGGCATGTAGATCATTTCACTAATATTTGGTAAATCTAGCTCGACTTCATCACCTTTCCTTATGCAGCTCCTTCTCCTCGATTTCCATGATGGACCATAACCAATTTCAAACATCTCAACCATGTGCACGAGGTCTGTGCGGAGAGTTATTCAGCTGGATGCATGGACGAATGCAGCATGACGGTCATCGTTCTCCAGATTCGTCATGAACACTGACTGCTCTTTCTATGACACGTATGACATCACTCAGTTAGATTTTGTTAGTATATTTCATAACTAATATAGCTTTTGCTTTCTCGGTTAACACTCCGTTGCAGATAGAAATCGAACTTTTTGGCCGTTTTCCCTGGTGATTTGGTTCTATAACTTTCACATGGTGAGTTTGAGTGTTGCACATGCACAGATGAATTGTCATGCCTCACAATTTGGTCACTGAAATCAAGATAAAGCTGACACTTAGCAAAATTGGTAATTAACTTGCTTATCTCCAAGATATGACATCAAAAATTACACTTCGCTTATCTATTCCCCCGCTGATGCAGGAACCGTCACCAGGTCTTCGTCCTCATCCGAAATCTATACGGTGATTAGCTGGAGGCTATATGCAGAGGTAAAAGCTCACTGGTTCAACATGCTTCGCTTTCAGCAAAGATGAGGTATTGCAGTCTGCGGGAGGCTCCAGACCGGATATGCCCGTGTTCGACTGTAGCTTTACCGAACCTACCCTGATATAACTACTTCCTGGTCGAGAAGTCCGTCGCGGAATTTGTGATACTCCGGGGACCATCTCAAGACTCTCCATGACCACTCCAAATGGTGTTGGTGCAGGTGCCGCAGTGTCATCATCCGTTTGGGGTCAAACGACGGCCGGAACCCTCAATTCAGATGTGCCGTACTTCTTATCTGTTTCATGGAAGTAGTTGTCTGCATCCTCCCATCCTGGTTGTGTCAATTCTTCAAGGTTCATCTGGTTCGGCTGAAAGCTCTCCAAGTGCAGCTGTACCGTTTTGGAGATTGTGCCCATCACCCAGCCGGGTTCGTCATCTTTGTTCAGCTTGCCCTACTCTTCCTCCTCATCATCCTCATCTTCCGCATCCTCCCCATCGTCGGGACTTGCAAGATCACTCAGACTTTCTCTGATCGCAACAAGCATCTGCTCAACAGTCTTTTGAGGCTCTCTGTTCATCAAACCCACGCTTTCTGCATGGTTCATATCTTCCTGCTCTTGCTGAACCGTTGCCTCTGTGTCTTCAACTCGCTTTCTTGCCCCAGCGGTTTCTCTCTCAACATAATCCTCAATCCATTTTTCTTTCTGTTCATTGCTTACGAAGTGGGTTTCTCGTCGTGTCTCCGCCGCAAGCATCTTTTTGGATCTCAAGCTACCCAAGGCTGGAAGCGTTTGGACTCTTTTTACCTCCAAGTCACTCTTGCGTTCATTCACTTGAAGATGTCTTTGAGAAGACCACTTTGTCGATTTGCCACATCTGCCCGCCAGAAGTGGCAAAAAGATCGTTTTTGGAACATTGACCATTGTACCTTACGTTGACTTTGATGTCGTGCGAGATGTTGGATGTTGCAAGAGATGGACAATATGGAGGCAAGCTGCGTCTTTGATGTCAAGGTTAGTACGTTTACTCATCGAGAACAAAACAAACGCTCCCTAGTCACTGTCGATGAATCTGGAATAGTTAGGCTAACCGTACAACATGACTTGATTGTTAGCATCAGTTTCATGTAATATCCCAGGGGTTCTTTGAGACAAACGTCAGCAGATGTCCTATCCCTCGAACAAAGTTCTATTTATAGCTGGCAATCATGCAATTTCGGCTGTCCTACACCACAATTCATCCCTGTTACCAAACGAACAACAATGGACCAACATATTGCACATTGCGTGGCTGTCGGTGACCCCTGCAACTTGCAGCTATACACAGCAGAATTCATCTTGAGTATAACAAACATGTTTGCAGCTAATTATTTCATTCTTACATGATGCAAACTATATAATCCTCAGAACTACCCACTTCTTTTCGTTATCATCTTCCTCTCCTAGTCCACACCAGCAAATCACGGATAAACAACCACCTCAGCCAGGTCCGAGCGGATCCAAATCCAGCTGATTGGTAGGCGCTTCCTCTAATACGTCACTTATTGGCACACAGCAAGAACGCAGACACCAGTTGATACACCGCGATGCTGCCAATGAAGCCACCAAAAATATGACCCAGGATGCCCAGTGGAAAATGGTCCATAAGACCGGAAGCAGCACGGATAAGAAGCAGCATGCAGTTGGATGTGAGTATATCCATACTGTGGTCAACGGCCGTCAATTAACCGTATAACATACAGCAGGTGTATGGCAAGAGCTACGTGACCAATCTATCGCTGCCCATAATGGGAAGCCTCGATGGTTGACCGAGGCATTTGTCCACACAGTCCATGAAATTGAACATCATGATGCTGCAAGGTCTGGGAATTTGGCGGACAAATCTCCTGACAAGCATCCCCGGGAGGGGACAAAACAGGTTTTAATCACCTGAGAGGAGGCTACGGCAGCATATATGGTTGAGGTAATAGTTGCCTCTCAATGTTTGAAACAGCAACTAATGTCTTGTAGGTGTTCAACATGTCTGCTACGATAGCAAGGCAGGGAGGTCGTGTTCAGCTGGAACAGTCCGACATGTGCCTGGCCTTGAACATGGCCACAATAGCCAAAGAAGGGTTTTCACGTGCTGCAATAGAGGAAACACAATATCTCATCAAGAAACATCGTGCCAAGGTCCGAGCAGAGAAGAAGCGTGCTGTTAATTTTCCTGCACATAAAACGTGAAGGCTGCGATAGAAAGACACCTGGCGATGTTTCATCAAAACCACACGCCAGGATTCCTCCCTTGCCATAATGGCACAACAAACAATCCGCAGACATGCTGGAGACGCAAAGGAACAGGTACACCTCCACCCCACCAACGCAGACAGCATACTCCAGAGCCAACTCCAGAGCCAACTCCACAGCTGACGCAACCTGTGTCCGGATCACCACCCGCCTCAACCGGTGACACTCCCAGTGCTCAATGTCTCGAAATCATCAATTGGCCGGCCGAATATGCATATTCACATACATCTCTTCCTTGTGCTGAATCTTTTACCCTTGATACATCTGCCCAGGATAGCGAGCACGATACAGATTTCGATCCAGATATGCTGCCTGATGAAGGAACATCTACCGGCTAGTACACTATCTGCTGTGCAGTAATGCAGCTAACATTCATTTTGAAGACCAGAGCAGCCTATTGAGCGAACCTGGCAGTGATGACTAGCATTGATCGAATGGCACAGCATTTTGGATATTATCATTATCCTGAATTCGGGGATACTGTAAAGTATATTTCAAAGGATATATTCATATGTATTATTACAGAACAATGTAGTGATCAAGTAGAAAGTAAATGAAAATGCTAGAAAGGCTGCCAAATCAAAGTGAATGATAGACTATGCAAAATCAAACGGTTGCATATTGTGGATACACCCATGGCAAAATGAATGTCAACGGAGCGTCAAGGATTCTTGGTCATGTATCTCGAGTAATCTGGGGGGCGATAGGTAGCAAATTGTCATAAACGAAGTATTGGCTGCGTTTATAGGGAAAAGAGAACCTGAAATGCTCCCTGCCCGATCATGAAAATGAGCGTCAACGGAGCATCAACGATTCTTGATCATCTATCTTGGCTAATCTGGGGGACAATTGGTTGCAAATAGTCATCAATGAAGTATTGGCTGCCTCTATAGGCAAAAGAGAAAGTTAAACGCTCCCTGCCCCATCATGAAAATAAGCGTCAACGGAGCAACAACGATTCTTGGTCATATATCTTGGGTAATCTGTGGGGTGATATGTTGCACATAGTCATAAACTGAGTATTGGCTGCCTTTATCATCAAAAGCGAAAGTTAAATGCTCCCTGCCCCATCATGGAAATGAGTGTCAACGATTATTGGCCTTCCATTCTGGTTAATTACAGCGCGATATGGCTGATATTGTCTATATACATGGTTTTGACTGTTTTGATACGCTAAAAGGCTCACGAATACTTTGTGGTATCATTATAAATGTTATGTGTTGTTACTGTCCCAGAGGATGTGGCGGGAATATTCCATACATATCTGCCCATAATGGCTGCCATATCCTTGTGTATGGATGCATGTGATCATGCGACACTCATATTAGCGAAGATGCAAGACCTGAAATCATTGATGCGCCGTTGACTCTCATTTTCAAGATGGGGTAGGGAGGGTATTGCTTGCTTTTGTGCAATATAGGTGGCTAATACTTTGTTTATGACTGTATTTGACCTGTCACACCCCCAGATTACCCAAGATACATGACCAACAATCGTTGACTCTCCGTTGATGCTCAGTTTCAGGTTGCGGTAGGGCACGGATGTCTATTCGTTGTGATTGGTAATGCAGCCAATACATCGAAAACGGACTACGACGGCCTAATCTCAACATTTGACAATCAACTGTAGCATATCTGAATGGGATCATTAATGTGAAACCTGAAATGTCGAACAGGAGATTGGAACCGATGGGTCTGGCCAAACCAGGTGAAACCCGCGGGTTGATGGGTACAGGTCTGGGTTTGGCCCGCCAAGAGTCCACCAGTGGTGTTTTTCGAAGGGTCTGCAACCTCACCGACCCATTTTTGGGGTCCAAACCCGGACCGCTGGCTGGTTACCCGGACCTGTTGCTAACCCTTGTGTCGGTTACTCTTTTGCCAAGACATGCTGCCAGTACTTTGGTTATGGATAGCGGCTAGCAGGTCACTTTTCAATTACCGTACTTACAAGACTAAAAATCATTGACCTTCCGTTGACGCGCATTTTCAGGATGGGGCAGGGAGCGTGTTGCTATTATTTTAGACTCGGAAGGCAGCCAATACCTCGTTTATGAATGGCTGCAGCCAATCAACACTTAGGTGACCGAAGATACACAGCCAACATTCATTGACCCTCCATTGACGCTCATTGTCAGAATGGGGCATTGACCGTGTCATTTTCTCTTTCACTAAGCAAGGCTGCTAGAATGTTGGTTCTGGATAGCAGCGACCAAGTCACTTTTCAATTACCATACTTACAAGACTACAAATCGTTGATGCTCTGTTGATGCTCATTTCAATATACTGTCTAGTCAAGATCTGCTGCAATTAATAATTGCATTCATAATTGTTTGAACTTAGTGGTTGCCTTTCAGCCTGATAGGGACTTCGCTCTATGGCGAAGCTCAGCCCAGTAATCTTCTAGCACTGGTCGCTCTCATCCTGCTAAAATTTATATATCTTGCCCAACAATTCATATTGCCTGCTATACCTTGGTTTATTAAACAATATTCTCACGCGACTGCATAATATTCTCCCATAATATTTCTCTAAATGAAATTCTCCGTCAAACTACATAATGAACTTGGTGATAATACATTGATGCATTCTGTCCTACTTTTTCTTGATCCTCTTATTCCTCCTCAATTCCAATATATTGACCGTGATCAGCACCCATTCAGCCATCTTCTTGGACTGTCGTATAGGCCGAATCAATCTGGGAACGTTTGATGCGGCACTCACATTCCTCTGCTCCGGGATTTCTGAATCATCACTGCTGTTGTCCAGTTTTATATCAGATTTGTTGTCTGCCTCCCAGTCGTCTTCGCTGTCGTTTGAATTATCCAAGTCCCCATGCCAGTTCAGCCAAGTTTCAGTGTCTGAAATGCTGTCAGGTGAACGATCCTCATCACTTTCAGCAGCATGGCAGTCAATTTGTTTCATGCAGCGGGCATTCATTACTTGAGTTCATCCTCCAGAAAGGTCCTTTGGAGACAAAGCTGGTGGCACAGGTGATCATTCCGACAATTTAAATGCAGCCACACCATCATGTTGAAAGTTTGTCCATGATGATTTGATGATCTCTTCAGTATCTGAAATGTATCCTACGCCTGTGATTTGTATATTTTGAGTGTGAGTTTCCATCTGTGTAGCTCGTAGGTTTTGGCTACCCTGTGACATCTCCAAAATGTTGTGGACTTTTGCCATTCAGTGCAACGTCCTTGGCTCCGCCTCTCTCTTCATGTCCATGTCGTTTACGATACTGGTTGTATCCAATGCAGGGTCATCGCTGGCCAGTAATTCTATAGTGGCTCGAGCGAACTGCTTTACTATGACCTCTTTCCGAGAGGTCTCGCCTTTGGTTTTTGACTGCCTCCACCCGATCACTTCTTGCCCAAAGGAAACACTGGCCTCCAGTGTTGCCCCATGAGGTATGATAGAGAATACGTCGCGTACGACATTTGAGAGATCGGTGTACTTTGAGTGCCTTTCTTCTTGCTGGTGCCACCAGTCGGCGATATCTGGTAACCAAAATGTACTACTGATCTCCATTCAGTTGGAGTGGTAATCATTACGATTCAGATTCATTTGCCCCTAGTTCTGTGGAAAGTCAGATGGTGAATTGAAATAGAGCCTTGCGGCTGTCGATAAGCGTGCTGCATGATCGCTTCCTCTGGGTGTCATTTCGGCCACATATTTTGGTATAAGGTATTCTTCATCATCGCTGGACAAATCATATCGATCATAAGAAGATTGACCAGACCTAGAAGCCATTGCGGAGTAGATGAGATTGTGGTTCAGTACGCATTCGGGTATAGTGACCGGCAAATGTCTACCTTCAGCGCGGTTTACATTCTCCATATACTTCGGAAAGGCCTCCTGGTATTGGGTAGTATAAGAAGTCTCGTCTTCAGGATGATCATCCATTCCCTTGTCCCACATCCTAAACGATCGCAACTCGCCGAAAGGATCAAGGAGTGTGCTGGAATGAGAAGCATACCAGTCGTAGGAGAAACTTCAGTATGATATCTGGACAGATTCTGCCATGTAAATTTCACGGCAAAGTATAATTCTTACTTCCATTGTGTATTCTTCTGGGCCGAAGCTGGCATCACACTATCCATATGATCGTACATGTCATTGTAGACAGTGATGACGTGAGGCAGAGTGACGGTATGCCTTTTCGACAACCACAGGGTCCAGTACTGGAATGGCCATAAAACTTCCATGAGATACTTGACGATGGTCCATTCATCCTGTGTTGTGAAGAGTGGCTGGTGATTGCTGGATTTTGAATTCCTAAGCCACTCGCAGGGGAATTCTCGTAATCTGTACGCTTGCTCAAGCAACCCCAGAGTCAAATTCCACTGTGTTTGCGCATCCATAATTGGTAGGACTGCAATTCGTACTTTGGCTTTTTGACAGTCAATGAACTCGTTTCGACACCCAGGTGTCAGTGTGACCAATACAGCAAGCATTCTCTGCCATATGAAGGTCAGTTTCAGCACTGTCAAAATATGTTGAAATACGTACTTTCTCAATTATAATTGCTAAACCTGGTCTTATGGCAGACACCTTGTTGACTCCAGCATTGCCCTCTTTTCGAAGTCATTCACTCTTCCCAATGTCTGTGGTTTCATTCTCTCCAAATTGGTGATCACGCTCAGGGGCTTCCCAAGACTTGGTGAGGCCTAGTACCCCCAGACTGCTCATGAATGCACCTGAAGCAAGCAGAATGTCGTCCCCCATGCATGGTATGTGGTTTCTCAATGTGGGCCACTCAATTCCGGAGAGCTCAAGGGTAGATTGTAATTCGCGAGTCATCGAGTAATTTGAGGAAGCGTCTTCTGTTGTAATTCCAAGTACATGGTCATCAGTGAGTTCAAAACGATCAAGAACTTCCTTCAAATGTCCGGCTAGCCGTGCTCCAGTATGTTGACCCTTGACCTGTAATCCTTAATGAGCTTTCAAAATATGACCAGAATACGCTCTCAACCTCATCATATGCCAGTTGAACTTGTTGCAAAGCCTAATTTCGATCAACATAATAAGCAATGACCGACGTTATTGCTAATTTGTTTGTCGATGTCCCTCCATCTAAAGCTAAACTAAATTTGTTTCTTGATGGCAATTGCTTCTTAATTGCATCCACTGTCAGTGTGTATTCCCTCCGGCAAATGCTGCGCACCAAGCTAGCTGACAGTTACACCAACCGGCTTCGTAATGCACTGTATGAATGTTGTATCTCAAGTTTTGATATTGCGTTCCATGGAATATGAGCTGAAACAAATCCTGACATGAGGTAGCGAATCCAGGTGTCATGGTGAAATTCGGCATTTTGAAAGTCCTTTCCTTCCAGTTTAGAGCATTTTGTCTGTCAATTCAGTAAGTATACGTAAAACATGAATGTTAAACACAAATTTCCTTGGCGAACTTACAATCGGGATGACATGACTTTCTTGCCTCGTGAGTATGGCCTACGCTGGTTCATCTCGCGTTCAACTAGTCAATTCCGTCACTTCTGTCTCTGTTCGTTTGTTTCACTTTGCAATGTGCTCTTATGCCAGCAAGTGTTTGCCCATTGAGCTGGTCCCATGTTCTGATGGATGGGGAAGAACTTAATGACAAACGATACATATGATGCCAGGGCTGCCGGTCTCCTCAATTCTGCAGTGTGAATGGAATCGCCACGAAAGAGCATCAGTAGAATTATTCCAAGTAATAGACCGCTTCGAGCCTACATTCATTGAAGCCCACCAAGCATCGAATATGATTTGCAATGTAAGGTCGCTTAAATCACAAATACAGACATGTTCATTTGTTGAGGATATTATAACCTGTAGCATCTAGGTATTTTAAGATTTTGAATATGACATCGCGGTAGGAAATTGTAATCTGGGTAATTTGACGTGAGTAAATTTCAAAAGCTACGTTATAGTCAGGTAGAATACTGGTTCCTCAATATTGACTTTGGAGCTACCAGCGAGAAAAGAGTCAGACCTGTGAGATATCAGATGCATATTTATGAATTTGAATACAAGGAAATACAAAGACGAGGTGGTTGCAATATCATCACTAGCATTTATGCCAATAAAGCCAGCTGATAGTACGATTATGGGTTCACGCCATTGCATTATGCAGTGATTATCCAAGATGCACACGCAAAAAGCGTTGAGGCTCGGTTGACGCTCATTCTTAGGCGTTAGTGGGGATGTTGGCACTAGCATTTTTGCCTATACACACAGCCAATATTGTGATTATGGGCATATGCCATTGCACAGCCCTGGAATTATCCAAGATGCCACGCCAAAAATTGTTCACGCTCGGTTGACGCTCATTTTTAGGAGTTGGTACCATTATCGTTGCTGGCCTTTGTGCCCATCAAGGCAGCCAATACTGTGATTACAGCGTGACGCTGACGCACAGCCCAGTGATTATCCAAGATGCATGACTTGAAATTGGTGACACTCTGTTGATGCTCATGTCTAGAATTTGTCAACAAGCATGTCACTGGCCATTTAACATCTTAAGCCGGCCAATAACTCCTCTTTGGATCGATGTAACTATGCAACCCTTTGATTGTGCAAATGATGAGACTAAAATCCTTGACGCTCCATTGACGCTCACCATAGAGACATACCAACAGTCATTCGGTGTGCAATGATATTGTACAATTTTCATAGAGTGATTGTTGACAGCCAACATACCGTTTCTATGTATAATCACTTGCATCCAAAAGCATTCAGTCCTCTCAGTGTTTAAGCCACCACTATTCATGTCATCTGTCCGATCAATGACATAGCTCCATGGCGTGTCAGCGCTTTCAGCCAGCAGTTTGCAGCATACAGATCCATCCACCAATTGTATACATCTAGAGCCCAACATTCAGACCATTCTTTTCAAGATGATTTTCCTCGATTTCTATGACGTACCATATGCAATTTTCCAAATCTCCACCATGTGCCACAGGTCTGAGTGCAGGGTTAAGCAGTTGGGTGCATGGAATATTGCAGCATGCCGGCTTCCATTCATCCGGGTTCAAACTGCGCACTCACCGCTCCTTCCATAACTTGTATGACCTCACTGACTTATATTTTGTTAGTATATTTTGTCTCAATTTTAGGTTTTGCTTTGTAATGTAACCATAACAGGCAAGTCCATAGCAAGTTTGCTCGCTGACCATCAACCAGATGTGGAGTCGAGAACTTTCGCATGGCACGTAGGACCCTTGCATCCACACTGATGAAATATCAAGTCTCACAATTTGGTCACCTAAATTAAGAAAAAGCTGACACGTAGCAAAATAGGTTCAGAAATTGCTTTTACATCAGATAGGTCATCAAAATTAACTGTTTGGCTATCTATTCTTCTGGAGACGCAGGAGCAGTCACCATATCTTTGTTTGTATCCGATTCCTATATGGTACTTCACTAGGGATACACTATGCATTGGTAAACGCTTACGGGTTCAACAGGCTTGGCATTCTGAATTGGTGTCGAACTGGGTGCCGTGTTAGGTGAGAGAACCATTATGAATTTGTGTGGCTGTGGTTTCTCTGAACCCAGCTTCATTTGACTACTTCCTGGTTGAGAAGTGACTGCCGGCATTTGCGATTGTCTGTGGACGATGTGAAGAGTCTGCACAAGCTCTCCAAATGTTGTCGCGGATGGTGTGGCGGCTGTCATGTCTATTTGGGGCTTGACAACTGCCGGAACCTTCAATTCGGCTGACCCATACTTCATATCTCTCACAAAGAAGTAGTTGGCTGTTTCCCTCGTCACAGTTGCGTGAATTCGGTGAGCCTCATGTGCGTCTCCCGAATACTCTCCATGCGGTGCTGTACTGAGTTGGAGATTGTGCTTATCACTTAGCCAGGTTCATCATCATCACTCAGCTTGCCAAGCTCAGTATCTTCTTCATCATCTTCCTTTTCTTCCCCATCCTGCTCATCATTGGAACTTGCAAGAGCACTCAAACTGTTCCAGATGGTATTCAACATCTCTTCAAAAGTTTTTTTGGGCTGGCTGGATGTTGCTCCCGCAGTTTTGGCAGTATTCATATCGTCCAGCACTTGCATAATCGCTGTCTCTGCGTCTATAACGCGCTTTGTTGCCACAGTGGTGTCTCTCACCATATAAACCTCGATCCATTTCTCTTTCTCTTCATTACTTACAAAGTGCATATCTCGTCTTTTCTCTGCCAAAAGCTTCTTTTTGGATCATAAGCTGCGCAATCCTCTCAACGTTCAGACCTTTTCTGGCTCCACGCCACTCATGCCTCCATACGCTTGATGATGTCGACGAGTGGACTGCTTTGTCGATTTGCCCTATTTGCCCGCTGGACATGGCGAAATGTTCATTTTCAGAGCATTGACCATCGTATCTTGTGTTGACCTTGTTTTTGGGCGAGATGTTGGATGTTGCAAGATATGGACCATATCGAGACAAGCTGAGTCTTTATGTCAAGGTTTGTACGTTTGATCGACTTGAACAAAGCAAAATCCTCGTTTTGACCATCATTCCATTCGGAATAGTAATGTGAACCGTACGTTATGACCTGATGGTCAGCATGTGTTTCTCCTAAGATACTAGCAATGTGTTGAGGCAAACATCACCGGACGTTCAATCGGTTGAAGAAATTCTTCTTTCTATCTATGACACATGAGATTTCAGCTTTCGTTCACTTCAATGTATCCCAGGCGACAAACAAACATCATCAGACCGACTCACAGCATATTGCGGGACTGTTGGAATCCTCTGCCACTTGGAGCTATACGCAGCAGGATATATCTTGAGTAGAACATGCAAGTTGACTGTCATTCATTCCATTGTGACTAGAAGCTTACTATATATTCCTCAGGACTTCCCACTTTTCGTTATCATCTTCCTCACATTTTCCAAATCAGCAAATCATGGCGCCACAAACTCCTCCACCTGGTTGGATTGAATCCGAATCGAGCCACATGACGGGCGCTTCATCAATTTCGTCCCTGGCCGAGACACAGCAGCAATGCAGACACCAGTTAGTACAGTGCAACTCTGCAATTGCAGCCACGGAAAATATGACGCAGGACACACATTTGAACAAAGTACATAATACTGGGCACAGCAACATTACGAAGGAGCATGTGATCGGATGTTTCGATCTTTATATCTATATAGATGGCGGTCTGCTAACAATATAATGTACGGCTGGTGTACGCAGAGAGCTCTGTGACCAATTTATCGCTGCCCACAGTGGCAAACCTCCATGATCGACGAAGGCCTATGTCCACACAGTCTGCGGAATCAAACATTATGATATCATCAGCTCTGCAATGTTTGCGGAAACATTTCGCGATGACGGTCTCCGGGAGAGGACAAAATAGGCTTTGAAGACCTCAGAGGACGCTACGGAGTCATATATGGTTGAGGCAATTGCTGAATAGTCCTTTTAGAAGCAGCAACTAATTTCTTGAAAGTTTTCAACATGGCTGCTGCTATGACGAGGCAAGATGGTCGGGTAGAGCTAGAGCAGTCCGATATGCGCCTTGCCTTGAATACGGCCCAAATGGCCAAAGGAGGGTTTGCGCATGCCGCAATAGAGGAAACACAACAACTCATCAAGAAACCATTCACTGAAGTCCGAGAAGAGAAGATGCGAGGAGTTGAGTTTCCTGGGCACCGAAAAGTGAAGGCTGTGATGGAAAGACACCCAGCAATGGTTTATACAAATCATAAGGACGGCTACCTTCCATGCCAATACGGCACAGGAAAGATTCCACAAACAAGCTGGAGGGGCAAACAAACTGGCGCACCTCCACCAGTACCGGTGGCACCTGCGCCCAGAATGCCACCTCTCCCAAGAATGCCACTTCGGCCACCTGGTGACAGTGAGGGAACTAGAAGTTATAAAATAGAAGGTATGCCTTCCAGGTGTGTGTATATACATTCTCCGCTTCCCAACACTCAATTTTTCATTCATAATGCATATGCCAAGCATAGCAAGCGCGAGAAAGATTTTTTCCCAGATTTGCTGAGTACACTATCTGCTACATGGCAATACCACTGACATTGCGTTTAAATACAAGAGCAGCCTTTTGAGCAAATGTGACAGTGAAGACGAGCATTGATTGAAAGGAACGGGATTATTGAATATTATTATTAACTACAATTAGCAGACACTTTAATGTATAGTTTAAAGGATATATTTATATGCACAATTGAAGAACAATGTAGTGATAAAGGAAAACGTACATGAAGAGGATAGAACAAATGCCAAACAAAGTTATTGAGGTTCTATACCCACGTGAATGGATGCAGACTGCTGAGACGCCTGGGGCAAAATGAGTGTCAACGGAGCGTCAACAATTTTTCGTCCTGTATGTCAGGTTATTACAATGTGAATTAGTCGTTGTTATCTATAATCATTGTATTGGCCGCCTTTATAGGCAAAGAGAATGCTAAACTCTCCCTGCCCCATCTCGACAATGAGCGTGAACAGAGTGGCAATGATGATTGGTCTTGCATCGTGAGTAATCTAGGTGGGAAATGATCGCAGACATCTATAAACATGGTTTTAGCAGCCTTTATAGGCTGAGAAGCAAGAGATGATCCCGCGACAGCCTCCCGGACAATCACAACTTAATTCATTTTCAAACCGGCAACTCAGTGATCATGAAACTTTTAGCCCATAGACCCGGTCAAAACTCCGTATATTGACATTAGCGGCCATCTCGCACTTTGAGATACCTTCCTGCAAGGCCAAAGATCATTGACGGTCCGTTGTCACTCATTTTCAAGATCGGGTAGCGAGCGAGTCGCTTTCTTGTTGGCCTATAAAGGCGGCCCATACTACACGTATGTATGGCTAAGACCAAATGACTCTTCAATCACCTGACTTATAAGACCAGATATCTTTGACGCTCCCTTGACACTGGTTTTCGGAATGTGGCAGCGAGCGTGTCACTGTCTCTTTTGCTTTGAAATGTGGCCAATACCTCATGTGCGATCGTCTGCATCCAATTGCCACCTAGATTACCCATGATGCAAGACCAAAAATTATTGATGCACCATTGACTATCATGTTCAGGATGGGGCAGGGAGCATGTCTCTCTCATTTTTGGATATACGGGCGGCCAATACATCCGAAAAGGAAAAGGGCTTACCAAATTGAATATTTTGCAGGTAGCAGTAAGATATCAAAATGGGACCATGAATAGAAAAACCCGAAACACACAACCTGAGATTGCGACTGATGGGCTAAGCCCCTCCCGGCAAAACGCGTTGGTTGATGGGTATGAGTCCGGGTTGAAACCGCCAAGACGCAGCTGGTTGACCTTTTGGACTGTTCAGGAAATGAACAGAACCAGTTTTGCAGTCTGAACCCGGACTGCTGGGGGTTTACCCGGACCCGTTGCTATCACTAATTCTGGTGAACGCATTGAGATTCTCATGCAGCAGCCTGCGTTCAGGGAACATATGTCGTATGCTCCAGCAAAGGAATTTAATGATGCTGAAGAACGTATCTACTCAGAGGTGAAATGAAGCAACTGGTGGTGGAATGAACAGGTACATTAGTTGACTTTCGTCATAGCAACGATGATTATGACCGCCTCAATAGCAACGGCAGCCGCTTCCAGCTACGATTGTACCTTCATTTGGCAGTCCAAACCAGACATATCTTACAAACTGATCGAGCGACAAGAATGAATGGCCATTATATTACAGCCTAGAAAACATGGACTCGACGATTAGATCAAAGCTTTCGAATCGTGTAAACATCCATGTTGCGCCTCTTCCGGTTCCTCTGAAACATCACTGTAAAGGACATGGAAAAAAACTGCTGTGAACTAACAACAGATCCACAATTGAGAGGTTTCAAGGAAGGTCTTCGAGCTAATTGATTGTCATCTCGACGCGCTATTGCACACTGGAAAGCTTATGGTTTCCGCGAATGGTCGGATGCGGCAATGTTATGCTGTCATCTGTGCATGGAAGGCTGACTACTTCGAACACATTTAGTTGCACTCAATCAAACAGCCCTATTGCCCTGTGTGCGAAGCACCGAAATCGGGGTTTGGAGTTGGGAATTCATCGTTGTTGCAATTGAGAGACTATCGGGTATACTTCCAGAATCAAATATTTGCAACTCCGGGAGATGGGACGGAGAGACGGGAAGCAAGTCAATAGCTGGAAGATCGAGTGGTTGTAGCCTCAGAACGCATCTTCTGGGATATGAGATGCATCTCTCTGACAACTATTATCGTACCTGATATTCATCATAGTGTCTATCTCGGTATGCTGAAGCATTTGATGGACTGGGTAATGTCTTTTCTGGAACAACATTCAAGGTTCAACAAATTCAACCAGCTCGAGGCGATGATGCCTCGATATCCTGGCTTTGCTCGATTCATGATGCCATATATCCAGGTGATGTAATGGAGTGATATGGAGTGGAACGCACTCGGGTGTGTGATTGTTCGAGGTTTGGTGGCGACTCTCTCAAACCCTGTGGCGAGGCAAACCATTCCCTTCAACGAAGCCAAGTTGTGCGTCAAGAACTTTGTGTATATTCACCTTGTGGCATAGTACCGGTCCCATCCTGAAGCCACAACCGAGTACATGGACAATGATCTGGAGGAGTTTCATTGTCACGAGAAATGTTTCAGTCGGTTCAGCGCCAGTACATCCACAAAGAAGGTCTCAGAAGCCTTGAATGAGCAGCTTACTTTGGACAACCAGGAGGAAAGGGAAAGTGACCCCACTTAGAACAATCCTTCTGCAGCTGCAAAGTGTCGTCGCATTGGTGAAGATTCGACACAGATCAAATCAGAAATTGCACAACATCTTGTCACCGAATCGGATTGCAACTTTGTGAGGATGCATCTCCCGAACCACTTCTCCGACCATATCCGCCAGCTTGGCAACCTCTGCAATGTAAGCTCTGAGCTGCCAGAAAGAGAGATGATGGATCTTAAGCAAGTGTACCAGCAATCAAATCGGCATGAGGCCGCCTTCCAGATTGTGCCAATGAAAGCCCAAAAGAAGGTGATTCAGTATCGAGAGCAGGATGCAAACGCTGCGAAACAATGTCGCAACGATGGTATGCCTCTAACCAAAGTGCCTATCACGCGAATGATGAAAAACCCGTGACCAGGAATCAAGACACTTGAAGACTTGGCCAAGTGGTGTGCAATGCGAAAAGGGGGGCTACAGAATCACATTGCTTGGTGTTTCACGAGATTTGCCGACTTCACAGACGACGTCGATCATGATCAGTATGTCAGACATCTCATCAATGCAAATTTCATTCGGTACAGCGCAGTAGCAATTCCTGTGATGTCATTTCAATGCGACGAGCAAGCAGTTCATATTGTTCGTTGCACTTGGTCCACACGGTGGAGAAAGCATAAGCCACCAAGATATGATACAGCACTTCTCTGTATGGGGACGAGTCCACATAGCCACTTGAAGTCGACAGCTGGACACATTACCGCATGGTTGAAATGTCATTTCGTCCTTCAGGATCCTGAATAGAGCTGTAAAGTGCTTCTCGCCTTTGTTCAGACGGTTGCAATAGGGCCGATACGTCAGACTGCTGGTATGGTGTTTGTCAAGGAGAGGCGTCAACCTCCGATGTAACCCTTCCATGATGGAAGCTACTGTCTCAAGCCTGTTTTCGGCGTCGAAACCACTAATATCGCCCCTATGAGCGTGATTTAAAGAGCTGTACTCCGTCTTTGTTTGACGCCGCAGCCAGATTGCTCGCGGTGGTACTTGAGCAACACAATCGACTTCAATGCTTTCAAATTGGTTTAAATGTAGATTATTCAACTCAATGCTTGAAGTAATCGTTGCAGCGATATTTAGAAATCTGATGAGTGTTTACTCTGGGGGTCTTAATTTTTGTAATGTGAGTTGTGCAAGCTTGTGTATCATTGATGTTGCAAGGGATTAAATAGTTAAGAATATTTTTGAAATCAATTGAACAGTTCAAAAAACCTTCGAAACGATTGAAATCTAGAGGACCATCATGAACACAACTAGTGCAATAAATTAGCTTAAATGACGAAACATGATTTTGCGATGTCATGACAACGCAATCACTTATTTGAATGCTTCCCAGAATGGTGGAAGATTTCAAATCTATCACGTGGCTTATTTGTGGGGAATATGGAGAACAATCGGCGCGTGGGGTACATTTTGGGAAATCAATTTCACTTTTTGCTGATGCCCGCTGTATGTTATACGGTTAATTGACAGCCGTTTACCTCAATATTGATATACTCAAATCCAACCGCATGCCGGTTCTTATTCATGCTGCTTCTGGTCTTACGGACGATTTTCAAATGTGCATCCTGGGTCATATTGTTAGTTGCTGCATTGACAGCGTCACGGTTGACTAACAGGTGTCTGCGGTTGTTGCGTGCCAATCAGTGATGTATTTGATGTAGCATGTGTCAATCGGTAGGATTCGGTTCTGCTCTCACCCAGCGGAGGTGCTTGTGTATCCATCATCTGGTGGTGTGGAATAGGAGAGGAAGATGATAATAAAAAGAAGAAGGAAGTCCTGAGGACTATATTGTGAGTGTCATGTCAGAATAGAATGAGTAGCAGTTAAAATGTTCGTTACACTCACGATGAATCATGCTGCGTATGGCTGCAAGGTGTGGGGGTTTCCCACCGCCCCGCTATTTGCACTAAGTCGGTCCAATGTTGATTGTTTGATTACAGGGATACATTGCAGAGTTTGACAGCCGGAATTGCATGATTGTCAAAACAGAATTGGGCATTGTTCGAGGGAAAGGATGTCAGCTGATGGTTGTCTCAAATGAACCCCTGGATGTTACATGAAACTGACGTTATCAATCAAGTCATGTTGTACGGTTAGCATAACTATTCCCATTTCGTTGAAAATGACAAGGCAGATGTTGCTTTTTTCAAGATGAATAAACGTACCAACCTTGACATACAAGATGCAGCTTGCCTCCATATTGTCCATATCTTGCAACATCCAACATATTGGCAAACAACAAAGTCACCGCAAACTACAATGGTCAACGCTCTGAAAAACAACTTTTCGCCACTTCCAGCAGGCAAATATGGCAAATCCACAACCCAGTCCACACAACAATGTCATCAAGCGAAGAATGGCAAGAGTGGCTTGGAAGCCGAAAGAGTCCGAGCTCTTGCGGCATTGCGCAGCTTGCGATATAAAAAGAAGCTTGCAGCTGAGACACAATGAGAAATGCACTTCTTAAGCAATGAAGGAAAAGAACAGTGGATCAAGGATTATATTGCAAGCGAAACCGCTCAGTCAAAGATGCGAGTTCAGGACACAGAGACAGCGGTTCAGTAAGAGCAGGTAGATACGAGTAAAGCTGAAAACGCGGGTTTGATGAAGTGACAGCCCAAAACGTTTTTTGAGGATAGGGTGGTTGCTATCGGAGACCGTCTGAGTGATCTTGCAAGTTCTGACGATGGGGAGGATTGGGAAGATGAGGATAATAAATTGACAGAACATGGCCAGATGAGCAAAGATGACGAACCCGGCTGGGTGATGGGCACAATCCCCAACACGGTACAGCAGCTCATGGAGAGGTTTCGGCAACCGCAGATGATGCTAGACTAATTGATGCAGCCAGGATAGGAGGACGCTGCTGATTACTTCCCTGAAAGAGATGAGAACTATGGCACATCGAAGTTGAACGTTCCAGCAGTCGTTACACTGCGAACGGAGAAAGCTGCAGCCACTGCTGCAAAGATAACATTTGGAGAGCTTATGCAGTGTCTTGACATTGGCCCCGGAATGTCACAAATGCCGCAACAGACTTCTCGACCACAATGAAGTCATATTGGGGTAGGTTCTGAGATGCTGCAGTAGACCAGGAGTATACCCGGTCTTGTGCCCACCGCTGAGCCCATTACATTGCTCATTCCGCATGTGAAACCTGATGAACTCGTAACATTTTGCCCCTACATATTGCCTCCCCAGCTGCTCACTATATAGAAATCGGACAAGGACAAGGACATGGTACTGACTCCTGCATCATCGGAGGAATAGAGAGGCAAATTGGTATTTTCGACGGGATATCTTAGTGAAACGCAATTTGTGTACCAATTTTGGTGTGTCTCAGCTTTATCTTGATTTCAGTGACCAAATGGTGAGACATGATAATTCATCAGTGCATGTGCAAGGGCCGAATGCACCATTCTCAAGTTCCAGAATCCAAAACAGGCTGCGAGACGGCAAATAAGTTATATTTCAGTTTGCAAATAATGGTCAAGTGAGTGATCTAAAGCTATATTAGTGACGAAATATACTAACACAGTGTATGTGAGTAATGTCATACGGGTCATAGAATGAGTGGTCCGCACTCAACACGATTTTGTCCGAATGATGACTGTCATGCTGCATTTATCCATGTATCAAACTGCATAATGCTCAGCACAGTCCGGGTGCACGTGATTGAGATATTTCAAATTGCTTATGGTACGTCATTGAACTTGAGGAAAAGGAGCTGGATGAGGCAAGGGGAGGAAGTCGAGCTATATATACCAGAAACAATTAAAATGATCTACATGCCGTAAATTGCCAGCCAAAAGGGCAGGAATGTCATAATGCCACATTTTCTCTCACTCAGATAACGTCAATAGAGCTTGATCAAAAATTGAGAGGCCACAAAGCTCCGGGATGGAAATGATAATACTTAGAAACGCAATACTGGATGTCAACAATGAGTGTATGATTTGTTGGATACAATTAGTGAGTGTAGAAACGCTGTTTCGATGTGATTAATGTGAATGTCAACAGCACATCAAAGATTTTCAATCTACAAATTCAACAATCAAAGGGCTGCATTGTCACATCACGTCAAACTGAATGTATTGGTCTGCGTTATCGTGAAACAGGCATATGACAACCTTGTTGCCCCATTCCAACAATGACCGTCAACAGAGCTTCAATGATTTTAGGCCGTGCAGCGTGGAAAATCCAAAGGCTGAGCGGCGACATTAACCCATAATCGAACCATCAGCCACCTTTGAAGGCAAAGTCATTGCGGCAACAACACTGCTATGTCCTAAAGATGATCGTCGATGGAGCATAAACGATTTTAGGCCTTGCATCATGAATAATCAACGGGCTTCGTGACATCATTAATCCATAATTGGACAATCGGCAGCCTTTCTAGGCAAAAATACTTTCCAGGACACCGTGACTAGGCCCTAACAATGAGTATCGACAGAGTGTCAATGATTGTAGGCCTTGTATCTTGGAAAATAAAGTGGCTATGCGACCACATTGATCCATAATCAAACTGTCGGCAGCCATTCTTGGCAAAAATGTTTGCGACAACATTGTAACAATGTCCTACAATGAGCGTTGTCTGAACATCAACAGAGTGTCAACCACGCGCCAAGAACTTTTGATCTTGCATCTTCCATAATCTCATGGGTATGGAATGGTGTTGACCCACAATCAACCAATCAGCAGCCGTTAGTGTCAGAAATGCGAGTGCCAATATCACATCGGCCTCCTACAATTGAGAGCCCATGGAGCGGCAACAATTTTTGTGGGGGCTCAGTACGCTACACAGCAATGAGCTGCATTACATTGTTCATAAATTGAGTTTTACATGGTCAGTCTTTTCACTATGTCCTTGTATACAACCTTACAAATATGCATGCAATGTCTCACAGATCTGATTTTTTCGCATGTAGCTCTAGAGTCAATAATTAAGAACCCGGATTCTGCTTTAGTATAATATAACTTTTGGTTGTCACTTGAGTCAGATTACGCGACTTTGTAATTCCCACCACCAAGTTGGATTCAACATCTTTCAATACCTTAGTACTGCAGGTTATGATATCTTCCAAGAATGAACGTGTCTTAATTCGTAATTTGAATGATCTGACTTCACAAACGATGTTCGATCATTGGTGGGCTTCAATGAATGTAGGCTCGAAATATCCTATTCCTTTGGAACAATTCTAGACATGAGTCACCTTGGAGATTATATTCACACTGCGGAATTGAGGGGACCGGCAGCACTGGAATCATATGTATCATTTGTCATCAAGTTCTTCGCCATCCATCAGAACATCGGACCAGCTGAATGGGGAAACACCTGCTGGCAAAAGCTCAGATCGCAAATATAAATGAATTAACAGAGTTGGAAGTTACAGAATTGACTAGTTTGACGTTTAATGAACAAGCTGTGGCCATCCTGAAGAGGCAAGGAAGTCGAGGAATTACAATAGCAAGTTCACAGAGAATATTCATATTTGACATCAAGCTTAATCTATATTGACTGGAATGAAAGACAACACGCTACAAACTGGCAGCTAAGGGCTTTGAAACTTCCAAATGTCACCAAGACACCTTGAATCGCTATCTATTTTCAGGATTTATTCCGGCTCAGATTCCATGGAATGCTATATCAAATCTCGAGCTATGAAGGTTATTGATAGCATTATGACGTGACCTAGTGCTGCTGTCCGCCACAACCCTTAGCAACATTTGCCAGTGGGTATCTGCACTGACCATGGATGCAATTAGGAAGCAATTGCCATCACTAAATAAAGTTAGATTATCATTGGACGGATGGACATCAATGAACAAACTTACCATAAAGTCGGTCATTGCTTTCCATATGTATCGGAATTGGGCATTGAGCAAAGTACAATTAGCTCACAATAAGGTTGATCACCTATTCCTTTCCGGTTTCGAAAGATGATTAAGGACGATACATCAACGGCCAAAGTACTGGAGCAAAGCTAGCAGTACATTTCTAGCACGAGCTTGATCGTATTGAGCTTACTGATGGCCATGCCCTAGAAATTATGACTGATAATGCTTCCTCAAGTTACTCGATGAATGGCAAGCTGCATTCACCACTTGGGGCCTCCGTAATTGAGTGGCCTCCATTGAGGAACTGCATTCTATGCATGGCGCACGTCATACAGCTGGCTTTAGGTGCATTGATGAACAGTCTAGGTGAAAAATACTGCATGAAGTCTTGGGAAGCCAATGAGTGTGATCACCAATTTGGAGAGAATGAAAGCATAGACATTGGGAAGAGTCATAGACTTCGAAAAGAGGGCAATGATCGAATCAATGAGATGTCGGCCATGAGATCATGTTTAGCAAAGATAAATGAGAAATTACGTATTACAAGATAATTCGAAAGTCCTGAAACTGACCATCATATAGCAGAGAATGCTTGCTGTATTGATTTCGCTGACACCGGGTCATCGAAATGAGTTCATCGACTGCCAAAAATCCAACATCCCCATTGCGGTACTGCCTATTAGGGATGTGAAGACATGTTGGAACTCGACACTGGAGTTGCTTGAGCGTGCCTACCAATTACGAGAATTCACCTTCGAGTGGCTCCAAAATCCAACATCCAGTGTTTACCAGCCACTCTCCACAACAAAGGATGAATGGACTATCGTCAAGTACATCGTGGATGTTTTGAGGCCATTCAGCTATTAGACCCTGTGGATGTCAAAGAGGCATACAGTCACATTGCATCACAGTATCACAGTCTACTATTGACATGTTCGATCATATGTATGGGGTTATGCAAGCTTCAGCTCAGAAGAAAACTCAATGGAAAGGATAATTGTTATTCGCCGTGAAGTTAGCACGATAGAAGCTGCTTAAATAATATACTGAAGTGACTCCAACAATGGGTATGCTTGGCATTACTGCACATATCCTCGATCATTTCTGGAGGTTGCGATCGTTCAGGAATTGGGACAACGGAATGGATACTAATCCTAACGATGGAACCTCGTATACTACCCAATACCAAGAGGCCGTTCTGAAGTATGTAGGGATTGAATACTGTGCGAAGCTTTGGCGTTTCCCAGTCATTAAACCCAAAAACTTTCCGAGCACTACTCTCCTCTTCTCTGCAGTGGGTCCAGGATCCGGTCAATCATCCTTTGAACCACATGATTAGTCCAGCAATGATGAAGAATACATTACGCCTAACAATATGGCTCAAATGACATGCAGACCATGCGATTGCGCATCATGATTATTGACTGCCGCCATTCTCTGTTTCAATTCACCGCCTGAAGCACCAAAGAACTGGGTGCAAATTAATCTAAACCTCAATGATTACCACTCCAACCGAATGGTGGTTGGCAGTTCATTTTGGATACCGGACATAACCGACTGGTGGCGCCAACAGGTAGAAACACACTCAAAGTACGCCAATTTCTCCAATGTGGCATGTGACATAGTCTCTATCATACCACATGGAGTCGGAGAGGAGGCCAGTTTTTCCCCTTGGCGAGCTGTGATCAGCTGAAGGCAGTCAAAAACGACATGCGAAACCCTTCACAAAACAGTTGTTGTAAGGCAGTTACCTCGAGCTAATACCTGGATCATGGCAGGCGATGACCCAGCATTGCATAAAACAAGATCAGGAAACGACCCGGAAATGATGAAAGAGGCGGAGGAATGGAACTTGCACAGAATGGCCAAGGGCCACCACTTTTTGGAGATGGGGCAGGGCAGCCAAAACCTACGTGCTACACAGAAGAAATCTCAACATCAAAATCCGCAGATGACAGCCGTAGGATATATTGCTGACACAGAAGAGATCCCCAGAGCATCCTGGTAGCTCTTTCAACATGATGGTGCGGCTGCATCTAAATTGTCTGAAAGATCATCATTGCCACCAGCTTTGTCTGCAAAGGACCTAAGTGGAGGACGAACTCAAATATTGAATGCCCGCCGTACGTGAGGAATCAACCGTCATCCAGTGGAAACTGATAATGATAGTGGACCTGAAAGCATTTCGGAGACCCAAAATTGGCTGAACTGGATTGGCAACTTGGTTAATCCAAATGCCAGGAAAGACGATCACGCAGCAGACGTTGAATCTGATAGAGAGCAAGAAAATGTCATAGAGGATCCGGAATGCCTCAAGCAGCGGGATGTGAGTGCGGCACTAACTGTTCCCAGATTCAATCGGCCACCACGGAAATCAAAGAAACAGGCGGAAAAGAGGTTTCTGACAGTCAATGCAATGGAAACGGAGTGGAATAAGCGAATCAATAAAACGTAGGACAGAATGCGTCAATGTGTCTCCAACTTCTTTATGTAGCTTGACTGAGAGTTTCAGTTAGAGATATATTATGGGTGAATGGTGAACAGTAGCTTGTGAATATCGGTTGATAAACAGATGTAGAGCAGGCGCAATGAATCTTTTGGCAAGATATATACATTTTAGTAGTATGAGAGCGAACAGTGCAAGAATATTACCGCTGTCGGCTTTGCCACAGGGCCGAGTCTCAGCCCGGCAGAAAGACAACCCATAAGTTCAAATCATGATAAAAACAATTATCAATGGCAGCAGATGTTGAATGGACAATGCATCAAAATGAGTGTCAATGGAGAGTCAACGATTTGTGGTCTTGTAAGTACAGTAATATAACAGTGATTTCGTTACTATTATGCATAACCGAAGTATTGGCAGCATTTAATGGCAAAAGAGACCGCAACACAGTCACCGCCCCATTCTGAGAATAATCACCAATGGAGCGTCAATGATGTTTAGCTTTGCATCTTGCGTAGTTTATGTTCCGATTGTTTGCAGATATCCATTCATGAGATATTGGTAGCCTTTAGGAGTGAAAACAACAGCGACACACTCTCTGCCACAGCCTGAAAATGAGCGTCAACAGAGCATCAACAGTTTAAGGTCTTGCATATTTGCTAATCAAGGCATCGCGTGGATCTTCGCGCACATAACCGAATTATTGATCACCTTGATAGGCATAAATACTGGATACCAAAGGAAATACACGGATTCCAAATTAATCAACATCCCACTCTCCAAAGCGTGCAAAAACATGTTATTGGTGGATTAAAATGTAATTTTGGTAAGATCCTATTAACAAACTGCAAAATCAAGAGCCTTATATGAATCTATAGATGGACCCGCTAACGACATGCCCAGTTCAGATGGGTTGGGAGTTTACCATCGAACTGTACTGGAGTTGATGGTTTGGGTTGATTGAAAACCCTGACCGCCAATATGGCAACGGTTAGGTTTGCACCCGGACCCGGACCCGAAGTTATGGTCTGGATCTGTTGCTAACATTATGCATTCAATACAATTCCGAGGACAATCAACAACGTGTTTGAACGCGAGTGTCTAGATGATGCAGCCAGGCTGCTGAATGCTCATCCCATTCGCCAATCGACAGATGACCATGTTCCAGGCCAAAAGTATTCAATTCCAGACCAGCCCGGAACCAGGTTTCTGGCACACCCAGTTTGGGCAATATGGTTTTTCGTGAGGAGGTGGGTTTGCGATTCAGATATGGCAGAAGTGCTGGTGGCGGATGAAATTGGTCTTGGCATGACTTGCACCTCGGTGTCAGTGGCAATGATTTGCAAATTGCTGACTGAGAAAGTTGTAATGGCATTGATGCTGTCGATTTTGTGGGGGAATACCCTAAAAGAGCGGGTGAAAATGCCACACAATCACTCTCCCAGGTTTATCGGTGGAGAATGGGAATGGTATCCATTGCAGACACAGAATTTGGTTCCCCACTGCCTTTTAGAAATCCAGACAACTCCACCTCAGGGGCATCCAGTGCTTGCATCCACCCTTGAACCAATCCTGGTGGTCACAATGCCTGGTGTGGCAGAGACATTCAGGAGTGTCGTTGAACAGATGACATATGGAATGGATTTCAAAATCGTTAACTGGTTGCAGGCGGAAAATGTGGGTCCCACCCATGATGATCCGAACATTAGTATTGATGAGTCGGAAAACTGATAGAATATCCAACTTGTTTCATATGAACAGTTAACATCCAGAGCGAAATGATCAAGTAATGGCCAACTCTCATACTGTTCATGGACTTTTGGGATTTCTGATGAGTCCCATTGATAAAAGTCTAAAAACAGTGTGGGCTGACAAATTGCGATGAAAGCGAGAATTGGATTCAAACTTCATGTCACAGCTATGCCAGGATTCCATTCACTCAATGACTGGTGTTATCAGACGATGTGACTGTTTTCAGGTGTGCCTGATGATCCAGAGGATGATTCTGTGATGGAAAAGTATGGCGCAAAGGTATTCTATTCCGCTAAGAAGGGTTTGGTGCATGCTATCTGTACTAAAGATGAAGAACCTCAACTGGATGTAGTGCACAGGATGATACAGATTGCAAAGCCTTGGACGAGAAGGCAGTTGTCGGAATCCAATCTAGCGATTGGAAATCCACTCGTCCAAATACCGAGGGAGAATGCACACCTCATGGAGCTTGAGTGGACTGCAGAGAAGGTAGCAAAACTGAAGACCACGGTGGAGAGGTATACTTCACGGGGTGCTTCAGGAGCATGGAGGGTTTCTAGATGGCAGGTAGGATGTTTTGCTTAGTGTTGGGAGACATGGAGGATTGCAACAACATGTCTGGACAATGGTAGGATGAATGGCCACTCGATACTTCTGAGGATGTTCCAATCTTCTGACGGCTGAGACATTCCTGCCAATGCTTGTCAACAGTTCTGCAGAGGATCTTGAATCTGCCCAAGACAATGCATGAAGAGGGATGCTCTTTTCTGAATAGAGAAATGAAAATGCACTCCCTCATGCACCTCCTCTCCAAAAGCTCATGCGATGTTGTCCTCCTCCTGGCGAAGTTCGTCATTTGAAGTGGTGGCTATCCAAGTATTCATGAATGCACAGAAATGCAGCTCAAATTCCAGGATTCACGAAATCTCTCTGTATTTTTATCCACACCCAAAGTGGGTGGGATTGGCCTAAATCTTACACCTGCAAACCATGCAGTAATAGGTCTGAATTTTTGGGTATTGAATGTGCAGCGGGAGGCATTTGCACGAGTTGCCTGGCTAGGGCAAATCAGAGTACCACTCACATGGTCGCAGAATACAGGTCCTGGTGGCTACGATAACCACGCCAGTGATCTCCACCGATACTCTGGAGTAGCCCAAGTGCAAGACCTGCATGGCTTGGTGAGGCGACTGAACATTCTGATGTCGATGACTTACCGGATGCTGGGGTCTCATGAGGACGATAGCATGTGGTTGACGGAGAATGGAGACACATTGCAGTCTGATGAACCATTCATCTTAGACTGTTAGGATGCTTTCATCAAGGTATGCTTCTTTAGATATTCAAGCAAGATAATCTTCTTAACTGATACAAATAGTCAAAAATGTCATTTGTCAAACATACTACACTGCATAAATCAATTCTTTCTCTCTGCAATTTTGAAGCGAATCAAAGTTCTGATGATAGAATTGTTGTGTCTTAAATCTGAAATGGCTAGAGGGGGATTTCATTGCCATTCTAAATTAATATTAAAGATGAATATGATGTGATATGAATTGATACGCAACATTACAAGTTCCCGAGGCTGACCAATGTCTTGAAAAATAATCTGAGTCGAATATTGGGAAAGATACTGCAAATGGCTTAAAATAATTCGTCAGTTATGAATTTGAGGTGCAGCAGAAGCCTCAAGCCACATACACATTTCGAACGAAACAGCATAAGAAAGCATAATTTAACCACCTTCAGGTACACCAGAGTCTCTTCGGCATATATCATGAGTATCATTACAACAGATTGTGCACTGAATATCTGCCAATCCCATTTGGCAATGAGACAGTCTAGGCAATGTTCAGTACTTATGTTGGAGTATGGATTAGTACACTTATCTGCTTGTCTAGCACTTTCAGGCTACCAGTATACTGGGGAAGAATGATATTATGTAAATTGTATCAAATATTATAGCTTGAATTGTCAATAACAATGCTCACAAATTACACTTACCAAATATAATACTATATTGCAATTTACTCAATTTATCAGTACTTATAGACTTTGTACAGCTGGTCAATGGTCATTCTTGTTTTGTACAAAAGTTAGAAAATGATATATAGCCATAATGATTGGAAAGTTCTATTCATACTTGACTCTAAATGGTAATCAGAGACCATTTATACCCATATCTTATACAGAGAATAAATGTATACCAAGAAAAACTGAAAACTGGTAGAATATCTCCTGAATACCAATATCCTGATTGTCACCTTTCACCAACAAACACTGCTGAAGCTAGAAGCAAGATTGAAGATGGCTGTACAAATTTAATACTCAATGAGGAAAGAAATTGGTTTCCAATATGAGGTATATAAGAGCAGGAATAGTATTAATTGGACAACGATTGTACTTTTTTCTTTGTTATACAGTGTAATCTTTATTCAATAATCTGATCTAGCTGAATGTTCTCGACACAGATTTTGTAAAGGTTCAAAAACAATGCAGAGTAGTACTACTATAACTGCCCCTCAGATATACACAGCTGTAGAGAGAATTCTTTGAGCTTATCATTTGTATTGATTTATGTGATAATCTATATTCTAGTAGTTCTCCAAATTATAAATGGGAAAAGTAAATTTTACAGTTACAGACTGCTGATTGGTGAACCTATAGTGGGTATATAATATTCTCTGGTATGTAGAATATTATCACAACTGCTTATAAAGATCTAGATCCTAGCCAATAAATTTTATTATCCCATTACAGCTAAGATTACTCAAGACTATATTAGCAACCTCATCCCTTATATTAACACCCATACTTATGCAATGTCAGATGCAGGTATATGTACATTTAGAATCATTCTAACATAAACCAATACAATGTGTAAGATGAAAGCAATACTGTTAAAGAGTATACCTTATTGCAAAATACTGTTGAATTATTGCAATAACAGGATCAAAGTCAGTGTGATACAGACTAAATTGTGCAATGAAATAGAATCGTTAATAATATTCAATGTACACGACATAACTCAATCACACATTGTGATTTAATGTTGCATTTCATGAATGCATAGTTACATTCACTATTCATTTTCACACAGTAATAGTATACTGACACCAAGATTAATGACTTAATAATGCACTGGTCATAGAGAAGTTGTTTTTTGGATTGTTATCCAGAGAATATGTAATGGGTGGTAGTCAGCTGTCCATTGTACCGGTATGCTAGCTGAATTACTGTACTGTATATTCGATTCTGTACTCTTGGTGCCGAATATCCTACAATCTACAACAAAATACAAACCAATTGGTCAAATACATATGATTGTCCACTTCTAAGAATACCTCGAAGTATGAGTTCAAGAACATATCCATGTTGATCTAAAGTACACTTCAGAGTATGCTTTTAAGTATAATTTCAATTACACATGACTGCTCACTTCCATTGTACTGCACTGTATGCACTCAATTCTGCTCTTCAGATACTCCCCAGTACAGCTCAAAGTATGCTCCAAAAAATAGCTCAAACTATCATCCCAAATGCAATGTCAAGTCATTCTGCAGTGTACCACCTTGTATACTCTCAACCACATGTCCGAGCACTCCATGAGTACAATATACATCTTCACTGGGAGCCTCTCGGAGTATCTCAGAGTTGTCTGACAAGAGGTCCAGTATGGTCAAATCACAGAGCTGACTGCACAGATGGAATGGGGTTCAGTTGCACCTTGAAGCACTGGCAACAAATCTGCACAGAAATAGATGGTTGAATGAAAACCAGGAAAGCACCTGGGAATGCAGGCGACAGGCCTGAGAGTATCTGGGAACAAAGGCAATAAACCTGGGAGCACCTCACATCGCTGTAGCCCAGTCTGCAAAAATTGACATCTTCTTTGGGAAAGCTGCTGTGGCACTTGGAAATCATAGTTACTACTTGTTGTGAAACTGTTTTTAACACTCAATTATTCAGTTTCTACTCTCATCTATATATCTGTGTATCTATGTATCTAGGTATCTGGATATCTACCCATCAATATACAATATATCTGGACTGGCTGCAGGCGGTGCAAGAATTCATTTCAAGGTGTACCTGAAGATGGTATTCAAGTTTACTTCAAGATGATCTTTGAGACCATTATGACATCAGCCAAGAGATACACTTGGAGGCCATGATTGAACAACTTTCAAGATGCCATTGCAGGCCATGACCAAACAAACTGGGAGGCTGATATCGAACACCTTGGGTGATAGACCAGCAGGCTGATATTGAGTGCACTCACCCATGCACTTAGAAGCTGTGATAATGCAACTTTCGATATGCTCCTGGAAGCCATGATAGTGCACACTAGGAGACTGTGCGTGAACAAGTTTGGAGATATATTTAAAGCCTAATACCGAGTGGACTGAGATATGTACTTGGAGTCTGTCATCAGTTGAGGTGAGAGATGCATTCGGAGACTGTGATCCAGTAAGTTTGGAGATGTACTTGGAGGTTGAGAGTATCCAAAAACAGAGATTGACTTGGAGCACATGATTAACGGAGATTGGAGAAGTTCTTGGAGGGGGATGACATTGAGGTCATTCATTAGAGGTGTGATGGATGCTGAGACACAATTCGATGGTTTGTTCGCTCGCAATGATGGGAATATGACCAGTTGACATTACCCCTGGGCTTGCATGGTTTGTTAGCTGGTGGTAGCCGATGTGTAGGGAGGTACAGCAGGAGCTGAAGTTACATTTAGTGGCAGATGTGACATTGTGGCAATGAAAGGAGACTGGCTGTGAGAAAGTTATTCTTCGGTGGATACTGTACTCAGCATATAGTGCACTTGGTGTATCCTTTACTCGGTGTTTGTTATACTCAATATGTACTCATGATCGTGGCATCAAGATATATAGACGGATGACTAAACTCCTTGTTCTCAGGTGATGACAGAGTCAACAATGCGAATTGGCATTGGAGGATAAAGATGGGCATAATTTGAAGAAGATGAAGGAATGTGTAAAATGAGAGGTACAACATGACAGATTGAGTATACAATTCATTCAATTGGTATTCATACTGGCTGGATAAGGTGTCATACCAGCCTTATTGGGAATGGTAAACTGACTTACACACTACATTCTCTTAAGTACCAGTTTCTCATCACAATTTCCCCTTACTTATCTTATCTGTTTCTTTGTCATCCTCAACTCTACCATTTCCTGAAAGCACAAAGTTAACTCATCCCTCACCAGTGTCTCTCCATTCCAAGGTGATAAGTTAACACCAAGTACAGCATCAACTCAAAATTATCTGTCAGCTGCTCTCAGCCAGTCTCTAGTCTCTTATCACTTGGCAGACCCTGTTGTACCCTACACTCTACATTCCCATGATTATAATTTAACCCAGCAAAAGGGTCTTAGCATGTGTTGGCCCTCCCTCCTAATCAACTACCTCCAGATTGGCCTATTCCATGTTCACCTTTACTTTTGCTCGGGTGCTGCCTCCAAGAGCATCTCAGAGTTCAAACTATCTTGGCCTTGAACTGTATCTCCGTACTCACTCAATCATGACAACCAAATTTCCATGTTAACACCCTCAACTACATCACCATACTCACTCCATTACAGACTCCCACGCATCTCCCAGTCCACTTGATCTCAGCCGTGAATGTCCAAACAGGCTCAATTACACTCTCCAAGTTTGCATGGTTATGGCCTCCAAGTGCATCTTCCAACTCACCTGATGGCGGCATCCAGCATATCTTGCAGTTCACTCAATCTCAGTGACCAAGGGTGTCTCCAAATAGTCGTGATCACAGCCTCCATATCGACCAGAACATGGCCTTCATGTACATCGCCAAACTTGCTTCATCATAGCTTCCAATTGCATGTCTCAGTTTACATGTTAATAGCTTCCAGGTGTATCTCTCAGTTCACTGAATCTGGGGCTGTAAGTGCATCTCCAAACTCGGTCAATCATGCCCTCCAATTGCATCTTTGAGTTTACACTATCAAGGCTTCCATCTCAGTGCATCTCCATACTCACTTGACTACAGGCTCCATGTACCTCTCTAAGTTCACTCACTTACACTCTCCTTGGGCTCCTCCAACTGTGGTCCAGTACCTACTGCAGCCAGATGGACAATATGTGTATTGATTAATAGATGTAGATAATATCTGTCATATAATCAGAAGGCTAATGTTTTGATTGTATCAATGATGAAGATAATGGATGAAATGGCTAGTGGTTATTGGACCCTTCCAACCACTACTTTGAAAATACTACACCAAGTTTAAAGTCACCAGCAGACCTATACTGAGGTCCCAGCTGCTCCAAAATTTGAATATCCAATAAGTCAAACATAGTAGTATCTGAGCTGCACCTCCATAACTACAGGTACTTTTAGGAGCACCAGAGAATACTATTGCAGCATCTAAAATCACTTTGCTTAGCTCCAGCAGGGCCGGGGAGCATTTGAAATTATATATATGAACTGGTAAGATTGACAGGGGTGTCTCGAAGGGCTACTGGACATTTTCATGTTTTTCAGATGTCTCACAAGTATCCTTCCAATTGCACTTGATTGCACCCTCCCAGCCTACCCTAAATCTATGCTCTCAAACAAACCTTCAAGAGGCTAGATACATTCAATCCTGCTTGGTTTTAGACTTTGCTGTATGGTTCTGGGTACTGAATCAAGAGGCTTAGTAAATTGTTGATACAATGTACAGTGAGGTATAAGGTAGGTGGCATGTAGTAAGAAGTGATTAGTAGGGTGCTGTCACAGCACAGCTGCATCTGGTGTGTCCAGGGCAGGGCAAAACCCACTGTATGTATGGTCAGCTTGCCACAAGCCTTAGATCCCTAGCGATAATCTTACAATAACTTACCTTAATTCTACTCTATTATATTACCATATCCACATGTGCAACCGTATCTTCTCATATACTCTCATATGCGGCCATAAACAGGTACACGGCCCTACACTAGTATCTCTCTTTGATTTCAGATATGTTTCAGATACAAGATTTCTGGAAATACCCTGTCCCGACACGTCATGACACACAATTTACACTTCAGATATCATTTTGATTTCAGAGCCCAGATTGCATCATTGAAGTGTCTTGATATGACTATTGAATTGATGTTAACTGTAACAGAGAAGATTTCGTCTGTATTCCAGAGGCTCACTTGCCAGAGATGTGTCGCAACACCTGAGAAGGAGAAATTGTCTGGAATGGACAGCTACAGATTGCAGATGCAACTAGGCGTGGCAAGTACACCCAATCAAGGTTAACAGTAGCAGAGACAATTCCAAGTTGATTCCAAAGGCCAATCAGCGGGCAGATGCGACAGTGACCAAGTGGGTCGAAGTCCAATACTACGGATTCTTACAAGAACTCAAAGGCTATCGATCGTGCTATCAATGAGATTCGATCAGCTACCTTCCGCTTGAATCAATTGATGATTACTGGAACGATTCTAGAGCGCATGCATCCATAAGAGTCGCATTACCGGCAATGCCAAGGCTGGCCCTTCTCCAGAGATTTCTTCGATCCGTATCCAAAAGGCGCAATCACATGCGCACTATCGAGATGACACAGGATACTGTTGCACACCCAAGTACACCAATGGAGGATGAGGGTGAGTTCAAGAAATATGCGTGATTCACATCGGTCCACATCATTGACAGCAGTTGCAAACGTGATTATGTTCTACACCAATCAATATTGTCATTGAACTTATGAATACTGCGTAGAGGATACCGCAGCGGGTATGTAAGGCATACAAGGCTATATATGGTTTGTAAGTTAATGAATCCACTATGATAACCGATATAATCATCAGTATGATTGGTCTATTAAGGGGAAATTGTTAAGATAGCGGAGCAGCGATTGCGGATCATGTGGCAGCTCCAAATGCGAAGTACAATAACCCCTGAATGGTCTACTGTGGCCAGCAGATACAATTTGCATTTACCATGGTCAATTATCACCTTTGCCACTTGATTGGACAACCAAATCAGATCATTGTAAAGGGAGAGAGCCCTCTGGGCCAACGCAATTCAATATGATGAAACAAGTAAATGAAAGCTGATCGCCAATGAGCGAATATGGTTGTGCACCTATCCAATGGTAGATGAAGAGGGTTTTTAGAATTGCAATCAAGATATAAATTAGTAGCCAGGATTGTCAGGTTCCACAGGGCTACTGGAGGATCCACCATCAGGGCACTCTTAGGAGACAAGTGGATTCCATATGTATATAACGTACTGAAGAGGTTCAATTGATGTGTCATATCCCCGTGAGGGAATGGACAGTGATTAGGTTGTTAGACAGTTGCAATTGGGTGTGACAAGTGCGAGATATGGCTCATGAGAGCATTGATGCACACGGTGGCAGCCACCGTGGATAGACAATGAGCTGGAGAATTAGCATCGACTTCCAAAGCATTCAACTGTTGGCTCTGCAAACCCAGCATGAGCGGAAGAGGTGGATGCGGACCAGGCAGGCCATCATGTTTGCTCCGGAATATACATGGATCACGGCTAGGGTGGAGGCACATTCTGAAGGTGGCTGTACATCAAATATTCCAATACTTTGACCTACTGCTATTGACCATCAACTGGCCATTGAGGAGGTCGTTTGGGGTATCTTCCCAAGAGTGGGAGTTCATATAGGGCAGCTGGGAGTGACTGTGAAAAGCATCTCTAGTAGTGAGATAGGCACCAGATAAGAAACTGGCGCTCACAGAGCAGCAGCGGAAGTTGCGGAGATGCAAACCTTAAATGACTGCAACCGGCACACCGAGACATGACCGGAGTCCTGGACAGTGGGGCTTGGCTCTTCCATGGGCAAACTGTTTTAAATCGAGACTCCTGGATATTCTTCCTTAGCGCTCCAGATTTATTCTGAATTGGGAACTATTGTGTGCAGATGGAGCTGGCACAACAACCACGATGGGGCCAAGAGATGATGGTCGACTCATCCAGTGACATACAGAGATTGTGTGGAGGTTTTCAGCAAAGCCAAGGCAGGGACACTCCTGCTGCATCTGTCAATTGCAATTGATTTGGAGCCCGGCTACAATTTGCCATATTTGAGTGGAGTCGAGCAGTATTCCTGCAATTGGATGGAATAAGATCACATGCTCAAGAGGCCGGATGATGGACGTGGATTTCAACTTAAAGATCTCTTGCCTGATGGACAGATCAATGACTGGGTATTATGTTATGATGGACTATATGTCGCCGGATGATGGAACTGCAATGAAATATCAATGGAAGATGCACATTATGGATGTCATTAATAATGACCTTTAGAGAGCTTACAGAGCTACAAGAGAAGTCACAGAATGCTGCCCATGTAAGTGCAATTAATCACCAGGAGACAATGAATGGCTGAAACCCACTGGATCGCAACTACAAATGAATGGATGACTGAATATGGATGGATGACAGCAGATCGATTTCTGGAGATAGATCACGGGAGAGAATGAAAATTTACCTTCTTTCTTATATGAAGATACTGAGGTTAAGTGAAGTACTACCCTGCTCGAAATCGCTTACTTTATTTTCAACGTACCCAGTTACAATCAGGTGCAGATATGTGGATACATGATGAACTGCCGATGGTGCTGTTCCAGCCAGTACGCTACTAACCACTATTCAGAGCAATATTCCAAGATACCGAAGTATGCAGTTTATGCCAGAGTTCGCATGACAAACTCAATCCGGAATGAGATTCCATGTCACGGCTACAATGCTGATACCGCAGATCTCGAAGCCATATCAGATAAGTCGTCTGCGGAGCAATGATCAGTAAAGAGGGGGTTGACAGAGCTCGATTTGCAACAACACCTACTACGAACAATTACCATACCAGAAGTGCAGGAATGAAGCGCCATGAAAAGTAGTTACCAATATGGAAGGCTAGGAGCAGCATGTACACAAGGAGAGGAACCTACAAATGTTCTCCGAAGTGCACCCAGTGATGTGGTGGCAAACACCGCCAGATGACTGAAGAAGATGCATGTCCAAGTTGCAATCCCGAATGAAATCTGACACAGTCTCAGCAATCCTGGTATACACGGCTGCTATGGATTAGTCATCGGCGAAGCCACAACATTCAAAATGTGAATGACTGTACCGGAATCAAAATCAACCCCTACCCGTTGCAATCACTGTACTGGAAGTGCTGGGAGGAAGCACCTTGGAGTGCACATACCAGCAGAGAATTGCAGCTGGAGATTAGTTGATGAGTGTACCATGGAAGAGATAACTACCAGAGTCAACAAACACATGGAGAAGAGTCAACCAGTGCACATGGAGATGAAATGACAAGCAAACTCAGAAAATGATGATGTGCATACCTAGACTAGTGGTGACTAGCTCACCTGGAGATGGAGCAGAAAGCATACCCGGAGGAAAACCGGCGAACACACTCAGCAATTGGAGATGATATGTGCACTGAGCCCAGGGCGGATATCGAGTGTACCTACAAGTGTGCAGACTAGGAGGATGATCAGTGCAACTGCAAGTGCACCAGAGATATGATGAGACGTCAAGGGAGTTTGAACTATGGTGAATGAGTGTATGGATGTCTACCAAGGAAGTTCAAAATGTACCGAATAGTCTACCAAACGGCATCGCAACTGTCATTCACCAAATGGCATCATCACAAACAGTCGAGACCACTATCAATACATGACGGCTGGGCATAGTGACCAAGATCATAGCTGAATGTCTCCAAACTGAGATTGAATAAGCGGATTATCAGAAGCCCGATCTACTGAAGGCACCAACTGGGATGTTGGCCAACCAACTTACCAAACTGGATTCCAAATGACCAACTGGAGGCCTATAAGCCTGCTTGGCAGATGCTGGAGCAGGATGAATATAACTACTGAGAGGCACTGTGCAATTGTCACTGGCTACAACAAAGGATCACAGATGTATCAAAACTGGCCGGCTAAGCTCTGCACGAGAGCTTGGGAAAGCGCAACTGCATTTCCCTATAAATAGTAAGAATGACTACTTGATGAGAAGCTTATGAGATAGATACGAGGTCATATATGATGGACCATCTCTGATGGCTGAGATACAGTGAGCAGAAGCTACAATCTACACTGTGAAGTCAAGCCAGCTTCATCCATGGTGACTTAGCACAAATGACAACCAAAGCAGCATCCACAGCAGCAACAATGATCACTGATGTGCTGGGCATGCGAAGTTGTTCACAAGGAATTGGGGAACCTTCAGTGCTACCACACTTGAATGTATGATAAGTATGACCGGTTACTGCGATGCTTACAAGTTAGATAGCCTGATGCAATTGCCAATGGTGATGGCAATGGCAATGGCAATGATTAGTCGTGAGCGGAAGCCACCATTGATGCTGCCAACTCAAGACAAAGCTCCTACTATGATTGTAGATTTCACCGAGATTACTGTGTGTAATTCTGACAATGTCCGACATTTGGTACAAGTTACAAGTGGGAGATTAGATGGTCAGATGCCTGGCTTTCTGGAAGTGGAGATATGGAGGTCAGTGTCACTCTGGATGTTCCTTCTTTCTCTTTTCTTCTCTTCTGTTTACTTCTTTACTTTATTACTTCTATGGATCTCAGCCCAGACCAATTGGCAGTGGCACAGGTTTTTACCACCTCAGGAGATAAATAAAGTGGAGGTGGAGGTTCCCTGTGCGCTGAAGCTGCCGAATGGCTACCTTACGGTACTGATTGGTAGTGTGATGTACGGGTTTATACAGTTGTCTAAGTTGAATGGTTGTTTGATAGTTTCCATTTCTACTCTTGCATGGGTTTATACAGCCCAGGAGGTCAGCACCTAATGAGGGGGATAATGTAACAGCACGGCTGCATGTGACATGTCCAGGGGCAGGAAATAGCCACTTCATATATAGTTGCCTCGCCATGAGCCTTAGATCTCTAGCAATAATGTTACCTTAACTTACCTTTATACTACTCTATTATATTACCATATCCAAGTGTGCAGCCGTATTTTCTCATATACTCTCATACGTGGCCATATACAGATTCACGGCCTTACAGTGGCATGTGGTATGTGGCAGGTAGTAGGTGGCACATGATGGGCGACTGGAAGTATATTGTGGTTGAAATTGTGAGACCAGTTGCTATTATAGTTTGAACCATATCTTCTGCCCAGCCGCCATAATGGGATATCACATTCTCTTATGCTTATGATAATGAGAATTGCAGCCCTAGATTATAGATGTAACATACAAAATTAAATGTTGGCAAAATCAGATCTCTGACTCATAATTTGCAATATGATATACTACCCACTTGTAATTAATTTTGAGAATATGCATCAGCAAAAAACATTTCCGTCTGGGCGGACTGGCTGCGTCAGAGTGGACGCACTCCGTCAGAGCCGTCAGAGACACCCCTGTGGCGGATTACTCCGCGCCCGGCGTCAATACCACGCGTCGAGTTGCATATAGCCCTCCGATTGCCGTTTCGCCGTTTCTTCTCGCTCTGTCGGTCTCCTATTTCAAACAAACACTCTGGCGTTGTGGCCAACTGTGACCATACGTCGGAATGGGTTCATTGTGTACACGCTTGCATCGGGATTGCAATGCATAAGGATCCACGCAATTGCGCGGATCCACGAAATCTCGCA
>Ga0307512_10000261_pt1 | contig 75364 bp, 67 predicted proteins | sample 14_EM_MG_FD_200267 | JGI IMG/M metagenome (GOLD analysis project Ga0307512, IMG submission 200267) | Populus trichocarpa ectomycorrhiza microbial communities from riparian zone in the Pacific Northwest, United States - 14_EM | ecosystem: Host-associated > Plants > Roots > Unclassified | place... | reverse complement strand
GCGACCCGTCGCCTGGGCGACGGGCAGCGTGTAATTCTCCGTCAGAGGGTACGAGGTTCCGTCAGAGCCGTCAGAGCCGTCCGGAACACCCGGGTGTTTCAGACGGAAACTAGGGTTGTTGCTGATGTACTAGTACATAGGTGTAACTATTACAATTGGACCAGTAGTTGCTATTCTTAAATTAGCTGCAGTTGTAGTAATTCATAAAATTTGTGCATTACTTGATACCATATCAAGTCATAATATGTTATAGTTAGTAGTTGATATACATAATCTATTACGATGCCATCACCAGCAACCACTGGAGTAGTGAGCATGCCTGTTGTTACTTCAGATAACTAACAGAGAATTCAATGCACCTTTATTTCCAATACAGAGAATCTGTGGCTTGCAGACTTCCAGCTAGATTATCAGAAGGTATAGAATATCCTACTGTGGGTTTCATAGTATTCAGAGTGTATAATCCAACTAGAGACTAAAAATCATTGACGAAATACTATGGTTCAGGTTCTTTTATTACTGCAACAGCTAACTGAGTTCAATGTGGAACACCTTATACTTCTGAGTTGATGCCTCTCAGTTATTGACAAGTGCTTTAAAAACATCACACAATCACTGTAAGTTGATTGAGTAATCTGACAGTGGGCAAGAGTCAGGAAGATATAACCCCTCATGATGTAATCTCAGCAGCAGAAGTGAGGTTATTAAAGGACCAGTTGGGCAATACTTGAATATTAGCAGCTTGAGCAGCAACAGTTTCTCCCAAGACACCTCACAACCACCAAAACCTGAAATATACTAAATACACTGAGTTTGCTGGATCAAAACACAAGGAATTGTTGAGCTGAATTGTCCAACCATGCAAATTTTTCGCCAATAAATCCAACATTGTCCATGACTAGCAGCCCAAAATACAAGATTCTTCAAGCTATTTTAGACATATGACAGTAACACAAGTACTGCCAACATATTCAGTTGTAGTGTGACAGCACTAGGTAAGTCCAAAGTATCAATATAATGTGTAGTAGTAGCTGTTGAATATACTGATGGAATTGTCACCACAGAATGAGTTATTCACCAACTTGAATTACTAAACCAATAGATCTCTCTGTATTAAACTGAGTTTCAAAGTATTTTGACCAATTTGTATTGTAAGTCAGTATTGTAGCCTAACAAGTTGGGAATGTCGTTGTCTGAAGATATATAATCGACTAATTTAAACAATTGTTCTTACTAATAACCTCCACAATTGGTGGCGGGCAAATATAGAATACACCATGTTCAAAATAACATTCCATGTTAACAGCTGCTGAGATAAGAGCAACCAGTTTTAAAACTTGCATAATGTAATCTAGTTATTGAAGGGCTCCAACCACTGAAACCCTGGGTATCATATCAGGAAACCTAAATTTCAATTTCTGATTTTGAGTTTAGACAAACGAAATGTATCAGATGAACACAGAGTGAATACCTTTGTGAATAGAAGATATTGATAATATGCTGCATATAACCATTCATTGGCAGATTGTGTATTAAGTAAAAGATATTGAATAGAATTATATCAACAGGAGAACTAAATATATTGTAAGAAACAGATTAGTTCTTTAGTGTATTAGAGAACAATTAAATCAATTCAAAAATGATAGCATCTTCATTAATGGAGAAGTTATTAATATTAATGTTTTGTAATGTTTTTGGAATTTCCCATATTTGAATTAGTAATGCTAATGTTTTGCAAAGGATCATTGAATGTAAACATTTAGTTATAACTTTGACATTGAAAGAAAAAACACAAATAATGCAGACTGATATGCTGATTGATTGCAGAGCTAAAGATAGTACCTTGATAAATTACAATGTTTCTTGCATTATCAACTCCATTTTGTAAACTTTTCAACAGAGAAATCAAGTTGATGTTATGAATAGAACGAAAAATAAATTATGCAATACTACTCACATTGCCGAGGCTGAGATGATAATTCAAGACTATAAACAACTGTAATCTGTATTTTTACAGTGTGACAGTATGATTTTGAAAATTTCTGGAATAACAATCAAACAATAACCCAATATGATCATTACATTATTATCTATTGCTGTTACAGTTAGAATACAGTACAATACCATATACTGTTATGATGGATCTGTTACAGTACAAGCAGTTTCTGGCAAACCCCTCAAGCTAGTATACTATACAATTAAGTACCTCTATGAACTTTAGATTAGATACTTTGAACCAGTTCAAGGGAATCTCATTATACTTAATTGATCGTGGTTGTATGAAATATGAAAAAATGATGCGCAAATAGGTTTTACCATTATGCTATGTAATATCAATAAGGCTATTGAAATACAGGAATTAGAGGAAAGATTTCTTCAAAAACAGATTCTGAAATAGTATTAGTAGTTTCTACTTTAATTGAAATAGATATTTGCAAATACTAGATTGCAACTTGTTGCCTAGATACCTATAATAAAGTACAATTCTAAGATTGTTACACCTCTAGTGGTAAACTTTAAAACATATTGTACTGAACAGAACTCATTGATTTCAAGAAGTTGCTCAAGATGAAAAATTTGAAAGTGCTCACATACTAATCCTCTTTATAATGTTCAGTGCTAGTATATGACTCAGCAAACTAATAACAGGCATTATGATTTTCGATTGAAGTTGTGATTATTAAAAGAAAGACTATTGTGAACTGCTACTCAGTACTTTGAATCTGTGAAAATTTCAATCTTCTTTGAATGTCAAAAACATGATTTAAACTTAGTGTTTGAGGTGAATATAATTAACATTGCATTATGCAGGGTGAAGAAAGTAAGCTGGCAGTCAAAGTATATGAAAAATGAGTCGAATATATAGCTATTCAGTCTATACAAACTATCTGACAAACAGACTCTGAAGAACATATTAGTTATAAAATATGTGAAGTGCTGGATGATTTTACCTCTATATATGTAGGTGACATTGCAAATAACAAAAACTCAAGCAATAGCCAAGTGTTGTAAGTTAAATAGACTGCAGATTACTTATTTGAAGTAGAATATTAACTACAATCAGAAAATGATAATTTCAATCATATAGAGTAAGGTGTATACAGCTAATTATTGTAATGAATAGCAATTTAACAACTTCAAATAAAGTTGAAATTGTATATAATTTCCTTCAATAATTCAACACAGCCCATTGACAATTGAACAATCATTTCAAACTATGGCAATTTCTTAGATTTTGCAATCATTATCTATAGTTTATCCCAGGTGTGGCAAAACATGTACCATTATTTATTTGATTTGAAAATCAGAATTAGCCTCTAAACTCAGAACTGGCACAATATGTGGCTTTGAAGGCAAATATTAATACATTCTGCTCTGCCCCAGCTGTTTACCAGTGTGATCATGAAACAGAACTAAGTAATAAAACAAATGACTCAAATGTAATTGGTGTTTTCAGACTCACAAGATATCTGTTACAGAAAGTGATCAGATCCTATGTCAAATTCAAAGTATATATTGAGAACAAGAACTAAGTTTTTAACATTATTTCCAAAGTCATCAGTTTGTGTTTTTGACAAGGGATCAAGTAAAGACAGCAGAAGACAAAATTCTCCAATACCCAACAACTTGTCTTTATATACAGTTTATCCAGTATCCAGCAATTGCCTCATAATCTGCACAGTACTACTCTTGATCTCAATTCTGGTGATACACATCACCAATTCAGATCTGAAGAAATGACTGACACAATAATATCTGGTGATGCAACATATCAGACAACCTCTGTACCACGGTAATGATTTGCATCATGACTGAATGATACTATCATACGATACTTACTTCCCAAGATAAGAACCAATTTACTTAATTGTCTCCATTATGTACCATGGACAACTCTCCTTGTGGTGGAGGTAAATGTACAGGGATAGCACCCCACCTTTAGAGTCAAGGCATTCTGAGAGCTTGTTTGAATCATTTCGGCTTCTTGGGTGATTATTGAAACACCTTGATAATCAGTCTGACATTATTGATTCACTTTGTATGTCCACATCTCAGATATGTGTAGTATATTTAAAAAACTTAAGATTCTAACTGCCATTGTTAGAAATGGAAATTGTTGATGTTTCTACCTGATCAATATCTATGCAAACTGTACTAACATCTAGTTGTGGGAGATTATATTGTTGTGGAAATGGATTCTTGCTGTGATTCTCCCTCAGCAGCGGTGATGGTATATTGTGGATTGCAATACAAATAGGATGGAGAGTCACCTGACAACCAAGTGTATACCACCTACAAGTGACAAGACTATGATCTCTTGTGAGCTGAACTTAAGCGGGATTACATCTAAGCGACTTGTCAATTAATTAGTGTTGGCCCATATTGGCCCCAGTAGATTTAGATATCATGACATAATTATGTTACCATTACAGAGTTATTTATTTAAGAAATATCAGTGGTGCACATAATTATCAACCACAACAACTACATTGTATCTCGCAGGACAACACACAGTGAAGTTGTGATTACACAGCATTAGGTGTATGTGTGCAGCAGATGTCACACAATGTGAGTAAGTGGGATCTATCAGCCTAGCATCTCCGAGGTGTGCACACCTCCAGGTACTCCCTAGTCATTATACAGTCAAGATCTATGTATTGTATTGTCTCAGCAATTGAAAACATTGGCTAAATATAAGAGGCCTGGAGTGAACCAAGTCTTTGAGTTGGGCTAGCGTATATCGCACTACAATGTGTGGATCCTAATCTATACTGGTGTAGGATCAGTTGGTCACCAATTAAGTCTCTGATCCAGTTGCCAATAAATGTAATTGAAGAGTAGGCATTAATAGACATCAGCAAAAAACATTTCCGTCCGGGCGGAATGGCTCCGTCAGAGTGGACGCGCTCCATCAGAGCCGTCTGAGACACCCCAGTGGCGGATCAGTTCGCGCCCTGCGTCAATACCACGCGTCACGTTGCATATCACCCTCCGATCGCCGTTTTGCCATTTCTTCTCACTCTGTCGGTCTATACGAAATACACACTCTATCTTTCCGCTCGTTTGATCTCACTCGCGCCTTCTACTATTTCGTGAATCAACGCAATTGCGTGGATCCTCGCGGCCGGGTAGTATCATATCTTCTCACCCTCATTCTAAGCTCCTCGAGCCAGGTTGACTCTTGATCATGGCATGGAGAGATAGAGAGGGATGACTTAACTTCGTGTTCTAAAGTGATGGTGGAGGAGATGGGACAAATCATCATGAGAAACTGGGAATTGAGAGAATTTCGTGTGCGAGTCAATTTACAATCCCCGATACGGCAGGTACGAGTCGCGATCCGGCGTGTAATAACACCAATACGAGGTCTTCCCAACCCAATCTGGCAAGTCGTACCCTTGATTTCTCATATCTGCTCGTATCCTCCACATCGTTCTCATCTTCATCCCACATCTCTCTCTTTCTCATCCCCATCTCAACCATCATCGCAGAACACAAAGATAAGTCATCCCTCTCTATCTCTCCATGGCATGATCATGAGTTGACACCGAGTACAGCATACACCGAGTACAGCATACACTGAGTACAGCACTCAAAGATTGTTTGTCTTCCCTTCATTCTCATGATTACGAGTTGACCCCTGAATGTAGCTTCAGCTTCCGGCGTGCCTCCATACACGATCGACCGCCATCAGCCAGCTCTCCATGAAAGCTCAAAGGTAAAGTCACCTTGTCACATTCCCACGGTTGCGAGTTAACTAACTGATGAAATACAGTCTCAGCACCCGGCGCGCCATCCATCGACCGCCTCCAAGTACTCGTCCAATCTCGCTTGATCACGGCCTCCAAGTGTATATCCAAACTCGTTCGATTACGGCCTCCAAGTGCATTTCTCAACTCACTCGATCACGGCCTCCAAGTACATCATTTATGAGCGACGGCGGGTGTACGGAGACACTGGGGTAACGGAGGTGGACGTTCACTTGATCGTCATCTTCAGGCGCACCTCGAATTGCTGACAATCACCGCGTGCTGCCAGTCCAGATATACCGTGTGTAGATAGGTAGCATAGATACATAGATGAGAATACAACCTGAATGCATAAGTTTTGAAAATTGTTGAACGATAAGTAGTAGCTATGATTTCCAGGCACACCAGCAGCATTCCGAACGAAGCGGCAGCCGGAGAAAGGCAGAAACTTCGTCAGGCGTTGTGTAAACGGCTTCAGCATAACTGCGAAGCATGTAACACAAGTGTCATTCTGATGTGCGTATACGTCACCAAAAAGTAAAGGAGATATGTGCGCAACGTGACCCGTCGCCTGGGCGACAGGTAGCGTGTAATTCTCTGTCAGAAGGTACGAGGTTCCGTCAGAGCCATCAGAGCCATCCGGAACACCTGGGTGTTTCTGACGGAAACTAGAGTCGTTGCTGATGGACTTGTGATAAGAGTACTGTTAGGTTATGTGGCAGTAGATGTTCCAACTACAGAATACATGAAAGTATGATTTCCAAGTTGAAGTTATAATCTGTCATTGTTGTAGGTTTGATATGTGGCAGACATTGGCCCTAGTCAGGACGATAATGCGTTAGAATGACTTAGACATGAACACGATAACCTATTAGGAATTCAAACCTATTTAACTGAGAAATTTTCAGAACCAGGACATCTTCTCAATAATAAGATCTGAAGCTAACTGACTGTTATAGTGAGAACATGTAAAGGAGTCTCATCCTGAGGGCTGGACTATAAAGAGATTTTATTGTTCTGCCAATCAGCAGAACCAACATTAGCAAAAAACATGTCCGTCCGGGCGGAATGGCTACGTCAGAGTGGACGTGCTCCGTCAGAGCCATCTGAAACAACCCGGTGGCGGATTGCTCCGTGCCCGGCATCAATACCATGCGTCGTGTTGCATATCGCCCTCCAATTGCAGTATCACGGTTTCTTCCCGCTCTGTCGGTCTGCTATTTTAAACAAACACCCTGGCGTTGTGGACAACAGTGACCATACATCGGAATGGGTTCATTGGGTACGCGCTTGCGTCAGGATTGCAATGCAATGGGTGACGCTGCGAAAATCTGTCCTCGCGTTCCTTCTACCTGCGCGCAAAATGCAATTCTCTCTTTACTAATCATACACATCATTCCAAGTTGCCAGATTTCTGTGGCTATTGACAATCCATTGCTCGCTCCTTCCATCTCCTGTTTTACTACTAGTAGCTATCTCTGGAATTACGTGCATGCAGCCGACGATGTTTCCCACGCTGAAACTTTGCAAAGTAATGGCTGCCGGTGCTTGTCTCACTTGTACAACTTGCGAGACGGGATCCTAGTTACCTGAGTTTTCAGGTATTGTGGTGAGCGCCAGTGCGAACCAGTGCTCAACAAAAGCTCCACCGTTGTTTAGGAGCTTGATTTTGAATCGTCATTGCAGTTACCATGGGAGACCCCCATTCAGCGCGCCATAACATCTCCCTGGGCATTGCGTTACCCACACCCAGTCATTCCATCGGTCCCTTCCGCCCCAGCTCTGGCTTCCTGTGCATCGACAAATCTGAGATATGCGTTCACCTTCTAAACCCTTAACTTGAATCTCAATACCACGGTGAATACAGAGCTCCAATGTGTGCAGTTGTTCATCCGACATATACATCTTGTTACGACTCTTATGCTTGATAAACTCCCGCGTGCCACTGTATATTGCCACGCGGTATGTTGCGTCCTGCGTATAGTCGAGTAATGCTCAGAACTCTTATATCATAGTGTCAGGATGCTTTGCATCACGGCGGTTTTGGGGTCCCATGAATTCGGGCTTTGCATATAACTGAGCTCAGGGGGGCAGCCAGATCAGCACCGGAAGGGAGGACTTTCCAGGCGGCAGCGCTGATCTCCCAACGCTGAGCGAGGGCTTGGAGATTGAGCTCTCTCACTTCAAAGCAGAGAATGCGACGCTGAAAGGTGATTACTTGTGGCAGGTAGTTGAGATTGTGATTGGAGGCATTCCAACCGTCGTTGAGGTTTGTTCTAGGTGCTTGTTCATGTCTCTTGGCAGAATATTGTTGCAAGGCTCCGTATCGACGGATCTGTTTGACCTAATGAGATAGCGAGTGGATCTTCGGAAAGTTTAAGTCAGCCTCGAACTATTTCAAAATATCTATCTTGTGGGTAATATAATCCTGCCGGGTGTTCTTTTCGCGTCGCTTCTTGGACGGTTTCCAAGTTTCAGAATTTGTTTCCTCGTCTACCTTTCGCTTCTTCACGAGTTCCATTCTCTGGGCATTGGCTTTGGCCTTCGCCTTTTTGACGGCTCGGCCGAGTAAGAAAGCATCTTTGAAGCTGTGAAAACGACCCAAGGTGTCCTCCATGTAGCTCAATGTTGCATCATTGTGAGATTTATATTGAGCATACAGATAGATATCTACCAGTGCCCGTGTGCACTCAATTGCGCGATTGGTTATGGGACGCTGAGTGGGGCTTCGGCCTCGTAGAGACTGGGTTCCAATTCCAAGCATGTACCGGCTCATCTCCTTCATCACCTTCCCATTGCATTGAGAAACATCCCCATATCACTTATCGTTTGGTGTGAGGTCATGGTAAGCAGGCATGAATGACGAGATTGCATTGTACTTGTTGAGCCGTTCGTCCGTCTTCATGCAGTGGAAAATCCACCTCTGGAGGTGGTCCAGCATGCAGATCTGCATTGTATGGAGGAGGTCGGGCTTCGGGAGGTCGCTCATGATACAGGGAATATGTCGAAACACATTGAATCCTCGGTGAATATGGAGCGAGGAGAGTTTGGCATCGGCAGCCTTACATCAGCCAAATGTAATTCGGTCCGGAAGCCACACCCAATTCTCCCAGACACTCCGGGCGACCTCACCAGTGCTTCTAAGTACTTCCAGACGCTCCCAGACCCCCCTTGAGCTAAGCAAAGTGCTCTCAGACTCTGCAAGAGCATTCTCAGGTGCTCCTGACAGCACCTGCAGTTATGGAGGTGCATTCAGGATGCTCCATCTAGGATAGTCAAATTTCGGAGCTCCTGAGACCTCTGTGCAGATCTGCAGGAGACTTCGAGAGAAGCTGACACAACTGCGCAGCTCTGTGGGATACTTCGAGAGCGGCCGAGACTGCGGGAGACTTGATGCCGTATTCCCACGGGAGACTTGATCCCGTATTCTCACAGCAGTGGTTCTTACATAACCACAAGGCATTTCGTCTTATCATATTCATCTTTGTTGCAGTCACAAGATTCGCTACATCATAATATGGCATGCATTATTTCAGTCTCTCTATATATATATACAGTCAAGTTGGCCACAGATGGTACTCGAGCATAATCGGAGGAGCACCAGGCTACGCCCATTGAGAGAACATTTAGAGATGCACCATTTGGAGGCCGTTGCGGTGAAACGATGGAGCTAGAAGGCAGAGAGCCCACAATCAACACTCCGCCGCACCTCTCGTGATATCCAAGCGGAATTCATGAGAAAGAGCGGTTCTAGTTCGAGGAGTGTAGGGATCGGGTGAGAAGATATGATACTTCCCGGCGTTGAGGATCCCACGCAATTGCGTGGATCCACGATATCGCGGACAGAGCGAGTGAGACCAAATGTATCGAATGATAGAGTGTGTATTTTCATTGGATGATGAGATGATGCCTAGCTACTCTGGGGTCTGCCGAATATATACTCCCCGTCACTCTTTTCACATCGGTTACCCCAGTATCTCCGTACACCCGCCGTCACTCCTTAAAGATGTACTTGGAGGCTGTGATCGAGCGAGTTTGGAGATGCACTTGGAGGCCGCAATCATGCGAGTTTAGAGATACACTTGGAGGCGGTGATCGAGCGAACTTGGAGGCCGTAATTGAGCGAGTTTAGAGATACAATTGGAGACTATGATCGAGCGAGTTTAGAGATGCACTTGGAGGCCGTGATCGAGCGAGATTGCAGGAGTACTCTGAGGCGGTCAATCTGGAGGCGGTAGTTCGGGAGGGAGGCGCAACGGGCGCTGAGACTCCATTCATTGGTTAACTCGTGATTGTGGGAATGTAGAGAATTGAGTACAACATGGTCTGCCGAGAGAAGAGAGACTGGCTGGGAGCGGGAGAGAGTGGATCTTGGGATAATGCAGTACGCGGTGTATGCAGTACTCAGTGTATGCTTTACTTGGTGTATACTGTACTCGGTGTATGCTGTACTGCTGTATGCTGTACTCGGTGTTAACTCTTGATCAAGGCATGGAGAGATAGAGAGCAATGATTTAACTTCGTGTTCTTAAGTGATGGTAGACTTGAGGACGAGAAAGAGAGAGATGAGAGGGGATGGGGGAAATCATCATGAGAAACTGGGACTTAAGAGAATTTTGTGTGCGAGTCAATTTACCATCCCTGATACAGCAGGTACACGTCCCGATCCGGCGTGTAATTACACTGATACGAGGTCTTCCCAACCCAATCAGGCGAGTTGTATCCCTGATTTCTCATATCCGCTCGTGTCCTCCACATCGTTCTCATCTTCATCCCCCATCTCTCTCTTTCTCATCCACAACTCTAACATCATTACAGTACACAAAGTTAAGTTATCCCTCTCTATCTCTCCATGTCATTATCATGAGTTGACGCCGAGTACAGCATACACCGAGTACAGCATACACCGAGTACAGCATACACCGAGTAAGTACCCAAGATTGTTTGTCTTCCCTTCATTCTCATGATTACAAGTTGACCCCTGAATGTAGCTTCAGCTTCCGGCGTGCCTCCTATACAATCGACCGCTATCAGCCAGCTCTCCATGAGAGCTCAAAGGTAAAGTCACCTTGTCACATTCCCACAGTGGCGAGTTAACTCACTGATGAATAGAGTCTCAGCACCCTGTGCGCCGTCCATCGACCGGCTCTAAGTACTCATCCAAACTCGCTCGATTACGGCCTCCATGTTCGCTCGATCACGGCCTCCAAGTGTATGTCCAAACTCGCTTGATTACGGCCTCCCAGTGCATCTCCAAACTCACTCGATCACGGCCTCTAAGTGTATCTCCAAACTCACTCGATTACGGCCTCTATTCTCGCTCAAACACGGTGTCCAAGTGCATCTCCAAATTCGCTCGATTACGGCCTCCACAAGTGCATCTCCAAACTCCCTCGATCACGATCTCGGAGTGCATCTCCAAGTTCACCGGATCACGCCCTCCAAGTGTCTCTCCAAATACGCTTGATTACTGCCTCCAAGTGCATCTCCAATGTCGCTCGATCACGGCCTCGGAGTGTATCACTGCGTTCACTCGATCGTCATTTTCAGGCCCACCTCGAATTGCTCACACACGCCGCCTGCAGCCAATCCAGATATACCATTTGTAGATCAGTAGCTATATAGATACATTGATGAGAATACAAACTGAATACATGAGTTTTAACAATCGTTGAACGATATGTAGTAGCTATGATTTCGAGGCGCACCAGCACCGTTCCCAAAGAAGATGGTGTTTTTCCCAGACTGCTCTACTGTGATTCGAGGTGCTCCCAGACTTGTCGCCGGCGCTCCGAGGCTTGTTGTTGGCGCACCCAGACTTGACGCTGGCACACCCAGGTGCTCCCAGGCTTGTCGTCGGCGCTCCCAGGTTAATCGCCGGCGCTCCCATGTGCTCACAGGTGCACCCAAAGATCTCTCCGGCGCTCCGAGGTGTTCCCAAACCTATCACAATCACTCCCATGGTACTCCTGCAGCAGTCATCAGAGATCCCAGTTACACTGAAGGCCGGCCAGAATGCCCTCCACAGGTCTGATACTCTCCTGAACTTGACGCATCTATGTTTGCACTCCACATCCTTTCAGACACTCCTGGAATCTTCCAGTGACTAAAATACATTTTGCTGATGTAGTGTTGGCATCGCTGAGTGTTCTATATTGGTTGTGATCCCGCCGGGGGTGTTGCTTGTCAGGCGGGACATAATCTCCAAGTTGGTTTGTTGGACACTTGCACCAAAAACAGACATGCTGCTCGAGATGATGTAAGTCGCTAAACTCTGGGCAATTTGCAAGCCATTCTGCTAAAACTGGTTTGCAACACCTGAAGTTGCCATCTGCACAGACAACGTTGTAATACACGCTCTCAGTGCTGGGATTGTGTTTAAAGGTGGTAGGCTGGAGTACCCGCTGGAGTACATCATTCAGCACCTCTCGGGTTGTTTGCCGCTGCTCATCCAGCCGCATCTGAGGAATACTGTGGTTCTCGATTGGAATCGGCAGGAGTGCGACCATTACAAGGCTGTTTATTGAGGGCATCTGGCGGATCTTCGAAGATAGATTGCCAATTGTCATATATACAGGCCACTCTTTCTTGTTGGCAGCAAGATTTGAGAGATGTGTTCCGTCGGATGTGAATATCAAGGGAACCAGTCTATCCCCCACTTGGAGCGTTGACTTGACGTCGATTAGCATGTGATTATCCTCGAGTATTTCTCCTTACCTGTGTCTCCCACCACCAGTCCGCAGTTTGCATTTCAGTATAGACGCGTTTCAGTGGCGTATCGCTGTTAAAGCAACACTGAGGGGTGTAAATGAGATGCTCGGCGTAGGCTGACTGCCGGATCAACCATCTCATGCCTTTGATGATGTCTGGACTCCAGTATTTCATAGGGAGTTGGTGATGGTCATTCCATCTCATATCCTCAAGAGTGTGTAGTTCCCATTCCCCGAGAGCAAAATCATCTGGCATGCTAGCCACAAGCTTCGGGACACAATCCCCGTTTTTGAAGCTTGGGAAACGCAGAGCAGTGTTTTCTTCCTTCAGCACGTTGTCATAGTACGTCTTCATGCTTTTCTTCTTGATCCCACACTGGATAGATTTGATACTCTTCACGTGTCACAAACCGGTAGTAGGGATGGTTTTGTAGGTTCGTCTCAAGGCAACTCTGAGCGTCATGTTCCCATGGCTCAGCAATGAAATCGCTCAAAGCAGCGCCAGGGGCCGGGGTAGGGTTCCGTCCAGGGCAGAGGAGAAGGTGGTGGTTGAGACTTCTAATCTGCAATGTTTTCGATGTGTTTGAAGTAGGGAAACGCATCGAAGTCTTCGACTGAAGCTTTGTTTGCCTCGAATTCATGACGCTGAGTGGCTTCAACGTGTCGGGGCGCGCTGCGAATAGTCAGATTGTTCTGGCGTGCAACTTGAAGGTGTTCAGGATGGTGTAATTTGATATGTCTAAGTCGCCAGCTGTCTGAGGTGAACGTCTTTCGGCATGAAAATTTGGGGCAACAGAAAGGGGTCTTCTCTGGCATTGTCAACAACACGCGAGGAGTGGAGTATACACTGTAGAACGGGACGAAAGTTGGTGCTGGGCCTGAGCAGCCAGGTGGGTGTAAGCTCACGATACTTTCAGCTAACTTGAGAGATTTATTGAGTCTCAACACCATCGCAAGGAGATTCCTTACACGCCAGGTGTTGCAAAAACGCTGCATGCACGATGTCCCATAATACTATGAATGAAATATAAACAATACAAAACCCATAAAGAGAATAAACCCTGAGCGATTCAAAATCCTCGCGACACATGTAATAATCAATGCTTGAGACAAACAGATTAGAACAAAGGAAACAAACATAACAAGAACCCCACCCTAACCTGAACGCAACAACCATCGCCTCCTATGCAACGCGAGGACTGGTTAACTCCTCACCTAGTGAGCCATCCAGGCGCGCCCCAGGGAGAGGGACATCGGGGAGAGGGATATCCGGGAGAGGGATATCTGGCAGCAAGGCATCGGGGAGACTGTCCCCACCTGGCGATTGGCCGAGTAGCTGCTGATCCACATCCATATCCGAGGTGTTTCCGGCTGCCTCAGCTTCTCGCAGAGTTGGCACCGCTGCCTGAGGTTTTTGCAGCGTCACAAGCCCTCAAAACTCCAGCCCACCGAGGGGATGAGTCTCCGGAGTTCGTGGTCGTCGACGAGGCTCTGGGGATTGTGGCCGTGTGGCAGGCGCCGGAGGTTGTCACCGTAGGGTATGCTCACGGAACTCCTGGCCTCGCTGAGGTAGCACGGTTGGCCGATTGTCTACCATGGTATCTATATCGTCAGCCGATAAATTTACCATCTCCCCTTGGCCAATCGGCCGAGGTTGTTTGCCATCATCATCATCCTTATCCTGCTCCTCATCCTTATCCTCCTCCTCCTCATCATTCTCCTCTTCAACTTCCTCCTCTTCATCCTCCTCCTCTTCATTGTCACCGTCCCTTTAATATCCACATCTCTGTCTAAATCAACGCCGCACGGTGCGTCCACATCATCCTCCTTGGGCATATCCACATCAAACTCATGTTCTGAGTCATATTCGCCATCCAACTCCTGGGTAGAGTGGGTAATATCATCTGAGGAAATTGCCAAGGCGGGCGATGCTTCCGGCTCCAAATTTACCTACTTTAGTTAGCCCTCTGTGTCCTACTCTGCCTTATACTTTTCCTTCCGCAACTGCAATGCAACAGCACGAGAGATATCATCTCCCCCTGGGGTTTGTTCAACAATACCTTTCCCTTTACCATTTCCCTTCCCCTTCCCCTTCCCTTCTTCCATTGCGTTCCCCTTCCCCTTCCCCTTCCCCTTCCCATCGGTTGTTCCCTGACCTTGTCAGGTCCCTTTCTCACCGCCCTGCGTGTCCTCCTCACCCTCACCATCGTCATTGGCATTGGCATCGCCAGGTTTGCTCCATCCACCCCTCGGCGCTCCGGGATCCACCCAGTTATCATCAACATCATCCCAGTGGATTATCTCATCCCATTTCGGTGGTCTACTGGCCAGGAAGTTGCCTGGCTTGTACTGCCGGCAGCTTGGCAGCTAAATCATTGCCCTGTGGTCATCGCGACCGTACCGAGAGAAACACTCACCGGTGCCTACAACATTCCCAGCGCCGGTTGTCTGCGGATTGGAGCGATCGACTTGATCAGCAAGGGCATGCGGGTTGTTGCACCTCCAATTGTTCACTGGGTCGCGAGTTTTGTCAAACATTTGCTCCATATATGAGCGGATGGCATCCCACCACTGCCGAAAAGGCGAACTTCTGCTCCCATGCTGCGGCCTCATCACCTGGCTTTGTGACAAGTGGCGAGTCATGACTGGATCAAGAAAGATTATGTCATAATAGAGGTCCCATGCGCTGTCTTCCTTGACGCCACCAACATTGTATATCTGTATGAGTCCACTGATGAGTTACGAGATGTATCACTTTATACGGTCCCGATCCAATGACAGCCGTCAATTTATGACCGATGTCAGCATCTTTGCCCTTGCGTTCCCCATTCCTTTGCAGGTGCCATTTGGTGCCATTGCTGTGAGTTGAAGATGAATCTACATCTGAAGCGTTAGCATTATGATACAGTTTCATGTAGCGGAAGGAAGCCCAGAGGGAACATACAAAGTTGTGTAGGTTATTGGGTGTGTTTGGGAACAAGAGGCGTTGATGTATGCCAGTCACATGATGTCGAAATAGTTCAGGATGCTGGCGGTGTGTTTAATATGGGAGGAAAAGAGAATGAAGGTGTAGGCGGGAAGAAGGGATATATTTACTCGAGTTCCTGTGATTTCTTGGTTCAACTTGTGAGATATGTTAATTTTGATTTCTATTCTGCGTATTGTTGGTAAACAAACACAAAATGGCCCAGCCTTCATCTTGCACATCCACCAGGCACCTCATCAATGAGAAACCTCAAGATGAGATTTAGTACTCACAGTGAGGATAGTTTACAACAGCGGGCATTGCATTTGCAACTCACACGACTTTCACCGCTCAGACGTAATGCATTTCGGAGCACACAGCGTCGCTCTCAGGTTGTCCCAACTGTGCAACCATCCAACACGGCTACCAACACGCCTAGCAGTGGAATTAGCACACCCAACTGATGTCATAGGATAGAGAATACATCATTGTTCGCTGTACGATGCTTGTAGCTCTGCCCAAGGGTGATTTCTGCCGGGATGCTGAAGATATACACAATCGATGGTTCGAAGTATTGCGCCAAGAATGAGGGCAATACTTAGATAACCGCGCCAAGAAGGCATAAACACCCTTCAAGCGGTGCTAATCGATTGTCAGACATTGCTCTGACAGTGAATATCAATGCTGAGTTTAATCTGAGTTTAATCCGATGGCATTTGACCCCATAATTGAATGCTTTTGAAGGCATCCCGTCCCTGAGTATTGTCACGGTTTAGAGTCTAGCCCGGGCTACACTGCGCCTCCCTTTTTTGTCCAATCCCTCCCTGGTCGCTCAAATAGGTGTCTAGCTCGCCTGCCATTGCATATGCATCCACACGAAATTGTTCCTGCATTTTTAACGTCGAACATCTATATCGAACTATGCCTTCCCAATGCCCTCACTCTGACATGACTCCAGTCGTATGAAATGTTCGAAGTCTTGCTAATCGCCAGAATCAACAAAAGTGTGGGCCTTCAGGGAATTCTCCACATCCCGCTGCTGAGAGACGCGTTTCCGTACTGGCTGGCGAGAGGGATTCCTCTCAAGGAGGGAGTTCCGTAGCCTCTTCGATCCAGGGTCAGAACACCACCCCTTCATCTTCAATGAAGAATTCTCGCGTGGCAGATATCACTCAATGCGTGTCTTCCACTCCGTCCCCTACACAGCCATGGTCGATGAATACTCCAACCCCCACGCCGGGTACAAGCAGTCGTAGCACACCAGCACCCTGAGGAACCTGACAGACAGACCCAACGCGTCACGTTGTATCCTGCCCCGCATCCGGCATTGCCAGTACTCCCACTCCTCTCAGGGGTCTTGAAAACCTGCCTACCCCCATCCCTGATCCTGAAGCCTGCACGATCATTACAAATCCACTGCGAACACGAGCTACAGAGAAGTATCAGAGACAGAGGCAGTGGCAATTGCAACCGCAGGCGGTGTCAACCCCTCGATCAATGGTCTCCGGCAGTCACAGCATCCATCGATTTGGTCACTCAGACATGACGCACCTTGTATTTGCAATGGGCAGACTTCTGGGGCTCCACATGTGGAACAGACGGCCGTTTATGAGTGCAAGCGACTTGGAGATGGTAAGTTATGCAACGTGACGCGTTGAGAAAGCATTAGCTGAAGGCCCACACTGGCAGATAATAGAGAACTACTGGAACACTGCTATGCAGTAAAACTACATTTAGTCCATACCATTTGAGGCGCGCACAAAGGAGATCTTGAAAGAGGTATGCTGAAGCAACGGCCCACATTGGATATTACACGCTCAAACCGGTACCAGATTCGAGCACATGTCAATAAGGTTAAACCCCATTTTATTCAATCAGCCAGGGACAACATAGCAGAGCTTTATGATCTGCACTGCTTTGAATTCGCCGCAGAGCATTTGGAATCCATTGATTCCCTTCTGGCAGACAATAAGTATCTTATTCCAGTAGCAGAGCATGTGGAAGGTGGTGTATGCGGTCCAAATCCAATGCAGAGAGAGTCGAATGCTGCTAACGAATGGCCAGCATCCACTTTGTTTCCTGGTTGCAGCAATTGCTGGGTGTATCTACATCAAATTTCATCATCAGGGGAATAACCGCAGTAAGTATGCAGATGGATTTCACAAGTCCATGATTGACGACAAGGACGGTCATATACCCTCGCCACTGATCATGTTTACCTGCACCGCGTTGCGCCATGCTCCTGTGGAGTGGCCAAAGAACAAAGGTGTTCATCCGAAAGCGTCCAAGTCAAAGCTGAAACTGGACAGACCTGATTGCTCGAACTACTTCAACTACAAGAATGACGGTGGTAAGAATGCATCCGGCTGCGCTGCAACGGGTTGCAAGTTGTTAACCTCCCCTGGCGTTGCAGACACATATGCATTCTTGATGAATACCTGGAACACACTACCGGAGAGTTACCAACAGAGGGTGTATGAAATCGGTCCTGCGACGGTCAGGTGTCAGATCCAACAGGCGGATAACCCAACACCTGCCGAGGTCATCAGTGTGGAAGCAGCGCCTGTTGACAATGCTATATATCTTGACTATTTGACCTCCGAAATAGGGCTTGAAGAGCCTGAGATCGGAAGCACTGACCCCAAACATCGCGATGGACAACAAATGCAGGAAAGACGAACTGCATTTCAGGATGCCAGGGGGCAGCGGGGATTACCATGAGGAAGGTGACGAAAGCGACAATCGCGATGCCACGGCCGCCGGCAGCTGGCCACAACGGCCCACGACTGAACTCGAGAGGTTTTACCTGGGAACCAGTGATCTTGATGTGTATGAGGGGGACAATGGCGATGATGCGGATGCGAATGAGGAGGAAGAAGGATCGCTAGCTGATGATGGATCAATGCAGAATGGGGAGGACTGAGGGCATTGTACCATAGAGGATGAAGATTTGACATGGCGATGATGCGGATGCGGATGAGGAGGATGAAGCATCGCAAGCCGATGATGGATCAACACAGAATGTGGCGGACTGAGGGCATAGTACTAGAGAGTGTGAAGATTGGATAGTATATTTCAGACCTGTAAAATATGATAATGGTGAAGCAAATGCAATGGCAAGCGATGTATCAGAAGCGAAGACTGTATTGTGATAAGTGACAACATCTCAAAACTAAACATATATGGGGAGAGTGCGGCAGCCGAAATATAGCAATAGCGTAGGGGTAAAATGTGGCACTAGGCCAGAGAAACGCTTAAACATCGCCAGGCATTGTGTAAATGGCTTCAGCATAACGGCAGCCCGTGCGAAGAGTGTAACACACGTGTCCTTCTGGTGATGCGTATACGTCACCACTGAGTAAAGGAGGTACGTATGTAAAGCGCCAGGTAGCGTGTAATTCTCCGTGAGAGGGTACAAGGTTCCGTCAGAGCCGTCAGAGCCGTCCGGAACACCCGGTTATTTCAGACTGAAACTAGGGTCATTGCTGATGAATCTCTTGCCGCATTCCAAAGTCAACCATTAGTAGCAAAGTACTCCTTAGAATATTATTAAGAATTCTATTCAAAAAAGCTTCACACAATCTCACATATAGACAGTTCTTCAACCTGCTCACAGTAAACTCCACTGCCTAGTTCAAATACAAGTGGCTGGCATTCCTGTCATTATATCGCCACTATCGAAGACAGCAATCGGTCAGATGGTCTCAAATTTTGGAGACCTATACGTTCATTATGAAGGTTCTAATCAAGCTGGCAATGGGGTACACAGCTAACACCTTCAGGGTTCAACTATGATGTTATCCGAACTTTAGAGACTGGTCTGGGGCCTGGTGGGGAGTATGAAGAGACCCACTAGGAAGGTGAATTTGCTGGCAATAGCTACAGATATTAGCCTGTTGTCAACAGTGTTGATAAGTAATTGAGTCTTGGGAATAACAAGGGAAAAAGAGAATACATTTTTGAATGGACATTTTTGCTCAACTCAATAAACATTGTGTTAGTTGTTGGGATTTAGTACCCCTGTAACAATTCTCTGATACTGGATTGAGCATGAAAATGTACTTAAGCTGATCAATCATCAGCCTAGCTTGATGGCCCAATTGATAGGTGAGTAGAGATATTGCACTAAGCTGGTAGAAAGTCTGAGATGCATTCAATCCAGTTACCAAGGTGACAGTATTGTGCATAAATGTCGCATGTCGAGCAGTTGGTTGCATCTGACATGCATTTTCAGTCCTGTATTCTAGGATCAGTTTATATTATTTTTATGAATTACCACACTTTGGCGCATTTCAATGTGAAGGTGGACATAAAGGTGTTGAATTACATATTGCACCTGATCATCCACTATCATTTGAAGTTCCTCCATATATTGCAATTGGTCTGACATGGTCATTTGGGGATTTGATTGCTTGAACTGCTAAGAATGTTGCGCAATTGGTTTTGTTCCATAACTCAGTATGTGCTACACACTCTGCAACGGGTAACCATTGTACCATTTATCCTGCTCATTTATGATCCGTACCTGTCAGTCCTGGTCCATAATTGTATTTATCTGACCTGCTTGTCAGTCCATCAGTTGGTTGCAAGCTGAGCACACACTTTTTTCCACAATAAGTTACTCCCACAATGGCTGGTAAAATATAAGCTAATTTTGCTCCCTGCACTGGTGTCATGGTTAATGGTAATCAACAGAGTAATACTTTATGTTGGATAAACTGGTTCACTGTGCCCTAAGCATCAGCAGGTTTGCTGCAGTAGACTCAGTGTTACAATTTTGAAAGCTGGTCAAATACAACTCAGACTGTATTATACTCAATCATCTTGCGTAATTCCTTTACACATTAGGTGGACAGGTAATTTCAAGGTTTCGTTGGTAATGAAAACAGACGGAGTATTCAAATGGTTGCACCCCATCAACAGTGGTATACATGGCTGACATGACAATATTCCAAATACAGGTAGACTACCATTCAAATCATCTTCCATTAATAGGTACTCTCTACAAGGTCAAATGTCTTTGCACTTCCTTGGTAGCTGGGATGAGTATTACGGTAGAAATGAAGGATTCTTTGTGGCTGTAATTTGTTGTAATCTGGGACATACAGCTTCCCACTGTTCCAGAGTATTCCTTCCCTAGTGGTGCACTCAGATACTGTAATCCCATTCGTATTGTCTTTCTCCTCAATGGTTTGGATTTTATTGCGTGGATCAGACACAGATATGTATACCACTGAAAAGAGATCAGATATTGATTAACAGTCTCCTACTGGAGGATAGTCCACTCAAAAATCCAATTGATGACAAATGTTCTGGGACTTGAGAACTGCTTGCACTATATTATTTCAGTATTTATCCCCTACCTTGGGGAGATTCCCAGAGCTTCTGGTCAACACATCTGCATTGAAGTTTGAACTTCCTGGTCTTTATACGATTGTGTTAATAATACAGGATATATATGGTGACCACCATACTTGCCCTCAGTTTAAAATGTTCTTCATTATAATGTAATTCAATTTCTTGTAGTTGCTTAGTAGCTGGAGGGGATGGAGTTGACCCCTACAGTGGTTTCACCATTGTTGAAACAGTGTAATATGTCCCAAAAATTCGAATTTGTAAAGGAAATAATTTGATTCAGTGGGGGAGTTTGTCATTGTCTGATACTCCAAAGAGTATAGAATACCTCAGTTGTTATACAGTAAGTGGACTCCTGTCTGGATGCACTCAGATTTAGCTATTCCATTAGTGAAGACCATTTTATAATTCAAGTGTCTAAATAACAGAGCTGAACCAGAGTTCTTCACTATGTTTTTGAATAATGACTGTTGTTCTTTTTCTAAAATACACTGTTAATTACTCTCAGCAAGCATTGTCAGGGTTTAAGCTCTTTCTGAACATCATAATATAAATCACAGATAGAAATTACAATGACAAATAATCTGTTTCTCTGTAAAGTGATTTTCAGGTCTTCCATTAACTGTTGTCATTTCCTTCAGTCAGTTGGTGATTGCTGTTTCGATATCCAAATAGTTTGAGATCAACCTTGTTAATGTAATCAGTCTGAGGTACTTGATGGTATCTTTCTGAAATTCTGATTGTTTAGATTCCAGATACAATGTAGCCTTTAACTGGAAATGCATCACCCATTAAATATGTCCGTCATAATCCTAGACAGTGTAGTCAGAAGATATGCTCTTATCGAGATAGGCTAACGCAAATTCATCCAACGCATTCTGGATTCAATTATTCTTATATTGTTGAACATCAGCCGGGTATTGGTAGTACTGAACAGTCTAGCAGTGGGTTTCTAAAGACTGTTTCTAGTCAGGCAAGCTAACTCATATTCATCTTCTTCTTTGACTTTTAAGAGGGTATATTATTCGGGGATATTCAGATTCCGATATTTTGTTGCTTCTCATTGGTGGATCAGTTCATTTTATATAACATATAGTGTGTATATATTTATGTTTGTATTGCTATTTAGGTCCCGATAATTCTGACTGATTCCTAGCCACCCAGTGACTTGTTTCTGATCTGTACTGTGAAGGCAAAATAGAACAAGAATTTCAGAATAAAGCCCTGTGACATGTTTCATCAAGCCATTTCTCTAGAATTACTAATACTTCCCATGATATTAAATTCAGTGGACACCAGGTGGTTATCTTGATCTGGGTAAGAGGAACCACATGATAGATTCAGGAATTGTATAGTAATAGCCACTCCACAGAAACATTATTAAACACAAGAAAGTATTTTAGATATTAATTTTGAATTACTCCTTTCAATATTTGTTCTTTCAGATCATTTCCATTCATGACTTGTGTAGATTTCATTCAGCAGGTTTGAGTATTCCCTAACTCTGCCTTTGTATAGTGTGAAGGGGTAAGAGAGCTCTGGTTATAATGATATAATCTTGAAAAGATTGGTGTGGTCAGATATGCCATTCACAATACTTCAAAGGTACATCACAATCCAGCTCTGGGCATCAGTTGGGTACTCCTGCGATCTGTGCTGGGTATATCATTGATGTGTGTTATGCAATATTGCAATCCAAATATAAATTTCTACGATGAACATCATATAGCAATATTATGTTGTTATAACCAAAGACTTCTGAAAAGAATAGAGTATCGACTGAGTTTTGAAACACATATTGGAATGTGATTTTGATGCTCCTGGATTGTCATCTGGACTTTCAGAAGATACATAATACCTTATAACTCAACATATGTTCCATCAACAACTTTAACTTGCGATGGTACATTTAACTCTTGTAGCAGTACATGTTGATGGCAAACCACATCCTGGTTGAAAACTGCAATGCCAACAGTGTGGCCATCTGAAGATGCATAAAACTGTATTTCATTGTTGTTTATGTTCAATGTGAAGGTCATTACCAAATGTTTCCCTTAAATTGATCATTTCAAGATATCTTCCTTGCTAATTGAAACCTAAGACATTCAAAAACCTTGTATTTTACATTAATCAATATCTTTTCCACCTACTCAAAGGGCATCCTTCTTCCATTTACCATGTCATATTCTATTGCTTCAGAAAATTGTTGTATCTTTGCAGTCTTGTGCTAATTGATGGAAACATTTCCGCAGTGAGTTCTGTCTGAACTATAAATGACTGGCACAATCATCACTCGGCCAGGAAGATGGTCCTGCCTAACCCAACATCAATAGGGCAGGGCCATTTTGCTGTATATTTAGCCATGGTCTGCAAGGTACAGCAGAGTAAACATGAGGTACTCCAGAAATGTGAAATTGGCCAAAATGAACCCAGTATATTTCAAAACATCTGTTTAGTATAATGTTCTGAAGATATGGGAATCATTCTAAATTTAATTATTATTGCCAAGACTGAAATTGACTTTAGAGAGCAGCTTTCACAAGCCATCAGGCTATTGGAATGACTTGATCTTGATGTTGCCCAGCCAACACCCTGAAGTTAGATCTGCCAACGTCTTCATTGGCTGTCGAGACAATTTAGCTTGTTAAACATCCCATGCCAAACCAAATCGATGGCATGCATTCTATTGTTCTGAGTGCTTGTAATGTTTGTTGTAAAATCCTGTTGCTTTGCCATATGCTATCTCTCCTACATTGTCCACTCCAACAATGTTCTCATAACTCTTTCTCTTAGTTAGTTTAGGGGTACTTCTCTGATCAGGCTTCTGGGGGTCCATGGTTTCTGTATCCAGGGTATCTTCAGATGGTGGTGCACCAAGTACACTGTCCATCTGTTCAGTATTAGTTGACTAGATCATCAATGGCAAATCATGTTCACCTACTGCAGTTGAACTATGTTTGCTCGGGTTGATTCCAATCTACTGGTGGTAAAATCACATCAGATTATCACCCTGTATTCTGCATTACTCGGTAAGCTCATTGATAGTGAGCCTTCCAGTGGTTGTTGTTGAATCATCTCTGTTTGACGATATAGCACTGAACACGATCCTGGCAAGTGTTGACTGTTCTCGAGCAATCGCCATTGTGCATCCATTTGGACAAATGGTCACTTGATGATGCTTCAGAGAGTGAATTACATTCTGAGAGATACTTGCTCAACTGTGAGCTAACTCAGCTGTATGTATTCCATTCATAGCTGCTTTGAATCCAACGAAGTGCGGAGGAGGGGTCAAACACAGTCTCCGTTTGATCAGTTTTCTTCATTTAATATGATATATCCATTGGACCCCACACCTTAATCAAATGTATATTAGAGTTAAAAAGGTTTGCACGGAAGCGAAGGATTCTCTTGTCATCACTGGAATCTTCATTACATATTGGTTCATCATGTGCTGTGGCAATCACCACAATCAGAGTTATACCAATGTCATTGGGGTTTTTCAAGTTATACGTACTATTGCGCCTCTGAGCAGCAGCTAATGAATATAGAATGCCATCTTGAAAAGAATAGGTGAATTTGATAGGTCGCTGTATGCCTGCTCGATGATCATCGAGAACTGATAGGCCGGTGGATTATTGCTTCGGTGTTGATCATCATCGGGAATTTCCATTCTTATGTGAACTACAATGTCTGGATATAGAGGTCAAATCAAAGTGATGACTGTTGAAACACAACTCACATGCCTCAAATTGAATTTAGTTGCAGGTCATTTATGCACAAGTTATGTGCAATATCCCTAGCTGTGCTTATGTTGAAACTAGATATAATTCTTGTTAGGCACCTTGAAATATCATATCATATCATTTCTATGACATCTTCAGTCATTGAACAATATGAAAGTGATCTTCTATCCCAGATCTTTGTATACCAAAATTGTCCATAAAATAAGGAAAGGCTGCTGAGGTGTGTTTATGATGTCATTTTCTCAACAGAATTTCAAAGATGACAGCTGTACTGAAATACCACAATTTGTGACAACATTACGGGATATCAGATGTCCTTTATTTTGGCGAAGATCACTGCTGCCACCGATATACCACACTACATCTCCACTGATTCTACCTCACATTTCGCATCTAGATTAGTCTACCAATATCATTGATTCACTAAGCCAGTTGAGGAATGAATATCTCTAGATGACAGTGACTATGGATGTATAGGGTGGCTGATAAATCTTGCAATATAGATCTGACAACAACTCAGGATCATTGGACAATAGTTCTCAAGCGGCCCCTAGCACAGACAGTCCATTTGGGAAACACACCTATCAATTTCATCCACCATATCAGTATTGTCACCCTGCTTCACTGTACTGATTCCCAGACGCTTTGCAGTTTTACCACCATTCTTCTGTCAACATTGCACAAAGTTTACCACTAAGCACCAGTAAAAGCCAAGGATTTCTAAGTTATGGGCCACTGTGGGAAGGCTAAAACTTCCACCAAGGCAGTCATGGCATGTCTCAAATATTCCCCCCTCCGCATTTTTCTCAGTAAAGCCTGTCAACTCCCAGTATTCCTTGAATGCCCCCTGCACCACCCAGATACATTTCCGTCCCTCAGCCGAACTCTTCCAGCTCTTCACCACCAGCACCCCTGTCTGGTGCACTTGGGAGATCACCCAGTAGCCCCACCATGGAATGATTCCAGCTGGCAGTGGAATGACAGAAACCAGATGTTGGAGGGATAGAGGATGTGGCCCCATTAACAAAGCTCTCCTATAATAAATATGATGCAGATGATAAGACTGATGATTCATTGGACTTGGGCGGTGCAATTACCAAAGTCCTATCACAGCTTAATGCACGCCACATTCACATCGATGCAATGTGCCTAAAGGATGGAGTAGCCTAATAACCATTTGTACAACAACTGGAAGAATATATGGGTGGCTGAGTATCTGCAGAAAATGCATCAGGGCATTATCAATGGGCCGAACTATTGGACCCAGCTTCAAGTTGGACCGCTGCACTGGATGATGGTAGTTGCACATTTTTCTGCTACATTTGAGATGCAGCTGCCATTGTGAAAGATTGACAATTCTGAATGGATTGAGTGGTTGTGGATCAAGGTGATTGTGAAAAAATGTTCAAACAAGGTTCGGAATTCAAGCAAACAGGGAAGAGAAGGTAACAAGCTACTGGTGATGGAGTTGGGGGAGTGCATGGCCAAATAGAACACATGCAAACCTCCAGTGTTGCCAGATACAGTATTCATAGTTGTGATTCGCAGGGTGTCTAACAGCCACAATTACCATATATCCCCCAAACAACTGAAAGCCAGATGTCAGACCCTGGGAGAAGCTGATTGATTTCAACGACAACAACAGAGGCCCAAAAGAGCCATACAATCAAACATCACTATTCAAGTGCACCCTGGAGCAAAACCAATAGGATGATATGTATGAGGGATTGTTTACACACATGGAAACAATGAATGACCCCATGTATGGGCAGATTTCTTACAACTGTTACTGTTCAAATACTTTCAAGATGAAACTGGGACACAATTTGACAAAAGTGTTGGTAGAAATAAGGATAGCTATAGGGAAGGAGGAGACTGCAGAGTACATAATTAGATTAGCCAAGGTAATTCCCACTGGACATGTTCAGACTGGACATGTGCAACTTGTAGTCATTATATATAGACTTTGGAAGGATCCAAACAGAGTGGAAGAGTACAGTGAGAGGAGGTTGGTGGGCAGGAGAATGGTACATGTATTAATGTAAGTTCTGATTGGAAGAATAGAATTGGGTAGATTTCACACATATATATTCATTACAATGCTTGCTAGCCCGTGTTATACATATCATTGTGATTCATTTCATGAGTACTGAAGCAGAAGCCCATCTGTCCACCATACCACCCAACAACTGAAAGAGATCCTTGAGGATGGAAAGGAAACTGATAATGGTGCAAGGGTGGTGGTGGAGCAACGTCAGCAAAATGTATTTCGGTCACTGGGAGCCTCTGGGAGTGTCTGAGAGTTGTTGGACCAGTATCCCAGGGTGGTCAAATCCCAGAGTTTACTGGACCAATGCAGTGGCCTTCAGGTCTGCCAGGGAGCACCAGGGAGCGCTGGAGACAAGTTTGGGAGCGTCGACCGCAAGCCCGTGAGCACCTGACAACGCCGGTGACAACCCAGACAGTGCTGACCACAAACCTGGGAGCACATTAAATCACTGTAGAGTGGTATAGGAAAAACATCTTCTTTGGGAATACTGCTGGTGCGCCTGGAAATCAGAGCTACTACTTATTGTTCAACGATTTTTAAAACTGATGTATTCAGTTTCTATTCTCATCTATGTATCTATGTATCTATATAGCCACCCATACATACACGGTATATCTAGACTGGCTGCAGGCGGTGCTTGAGAGCAATTCGAGGTGCGCCTGAAGATGACGATCGAGTGAACTCAGAGATACACTTTGAGGTCGATATGGAACCAGTTTGGACATGCAATTGGAGACCGAGATTGAGTGACTTCAGAGATGCACTGGGACGCCATAATCAATCGAGTTTGGAGATGCAATTGGAGACAGAGATGGAGTGAACTCAGAGATGCACTGTGAGACCATGATCGAGTGAGTTAAGAGATGCAATTGGAGACCGGGATCGAGAGAACTCAGAGATGCACTTGGAGGCCATGATCGAGCGAGTTTGGTGATGCAATTGGATACTGTGATCGAGCAAGTCTGAAGATGCACATTGAGGCTGCGATCACGGGAGTTTGGTGATGCAATTGGAGCAGTATTTGGAGGTGGTCGATCCGCAGGTGGTCGATGGGAGGCCCGCAATGCCCTGAGACTCTATTTAGAGGTTAGTTAACTCGACACCATGGGAATGTGATGAGGTGACTTTACCTTTGAAGCTCTTATGGAGCAGTGGCTAGTGGCGGTTGATCTGTGGGGGGGTACGCTGAAAGCTGAATCTACATTTAGGGGTCAACTCCAAATCTTCAGAATGAAATAGACGACAGACAATCCTATGTTTATGCAGTACTCGGTGTATGCTGCACTCACTGTTTGCTGCACTGGGTGTATGCTGCACTGGGTGTATGCTGCACTTGGTGTATGCTGCACTCACTGTATGCTGCACTCAGTGTATGCTGCACTCGGTGTCAACTCATGATGATGGCACGGAGAGATAGAGAAGAATGACTTGACTTTGTGTTCTGGTGATGATGGCAGAGTTGAGGACGAGAAAGAGAGACATGGGGGATCAAGATAAGAACAATATTGAGGATACGAGCAGATATGAGAAGTCCGGAGTACTACTCGCTTGATTGGGTTTAGAAGACCTGGTCTCAGTGATATTACCCCCCGGATCGGCACTCATACCTGCCCTATCGGCGATGGTAAATTGACTAGTACACAAAATTCTCTTAAGTCCCAGTGTCTGATGATGATTTCCCCCAACTCCTCGGATCTCTCTCTTTCTTGTGCTCAACTCTACCATCACATAAGAACAAGAAGTTAAGTCATCCCTCTCCATCTCTCCATGGCATAATCATGAGTTAACACCAAGTACAGCATACACCAAGTACAGCATCAACCCAAGATTGACAGTCTCCTGCTCCCAGACAGTTTCTCATCTCTTGGCGGATGGTGTTGTACGAAACTCTCTACATTCCCACAATTACAAGTTAACCAATGAATGAAGTCTCAGCCGCCGTCACGCCTCCCTCCAAATCGACCGCCTGAATGTGCATCTCCAAACTTGCTCGATCACAGCCTTGGAGTGCATCTCTGAGTTCATTCGATCTTGGCCCCCAAGTGGATGTCCAAACTCACTCGAACACCGTCTCCCAGTGCATCCCTCAGTTTACTCAATCTCAGTCTCCGATTGCATCTCCAAACTAGCTCAATCACGGCCTCAAAGTCCGACCCTAAACTCGCTCGATCTTGCCCTCCCAATGCCTCTCCAAACTCCTTTGATCACGGCCTTAAAGTGTGTCTTCAAACTTGCTCCATCTCGGCCCCCAAGTGCATCTCCAAACTTGCTCCATCACGGCCTCCCAGGGCATCTCTAGGTTCACTCAATCTCGGTCTCCAATTGCATCTCCAAACTTACACAATCACGGCCTTGAAGTGTATCTCTGCGTTTACTCAATCTCATTCTCCAATTGCATCCCAAATGTCGCTCAAGCACAGCCTCAAAGTGCATCTCTGAGTTCACTCGATCCTGGCCTCCATGTGCATCTCCAAACTCGCTCAATCACGGCCTCCAGGTGCATCTCTGAGACCATTTGATGCCGGCATGCAAGTGCATCTCCAAAATCGCTCGAGCATGGCCTCCAAGAACATCTTCAAGGAGCAATGTTGGGTGTATGAAGATAGAGAGATAATGGAGGTGGACTGAGCGATGGGGAGTATATATTTGGGAGACCCCGGGGTAGATAGATATCATCTCATTTTCATCTCATCTTACCATACAACCAAAATACCCACTCTATCATTCCCAACTTTTGCTCTCACTCGCTCTTTTCGAGATTTTGTGGATCCACGCAATTCTGTGGATCCTCACGGCCAGGTAGTATCATATCTTCTCACCGTCTTCCTACGCTCCTCCAGCTGGAACTGCATATTCTCAGGAATTCCGCTTTGATGTCGCGAGAGGTGTGGTGGAATGTTGATGGTGGGCTCTCTGCCTTCTAACTCCATCATGTCAGCACAATGGCCTCAAAGTGGTTCATCTCGAGGTTCATTCAAATGGTGTCTCCAGGTGCCCCTCCTGTTATGCTCGACAACCATCTGTCGCCAGATGGACCATAGGTATATATATAGAGATCCTTAAATAGTGCATGCCATAGTATGAGGTAGCGAATCTTGTGACTGTAACAAAGACGAATATGATAGACGACATGCCATGTGCTTATGCAACCATGAGATCTACTGCTTTGAGAATACGGCACAAAGTCTCCTGCTAAGCTGCGCAGTGGTCTCAGCTGCTCTCGAAGTCTCCCACACACCTGCGCAGAGGTCTCACCTACTCCACAATTTGACTATCCTAATAGTCATGTCTGGTAGCTTTCTGAATGCACCTCCAAAACTGGAGGTGCTTTCAGGGGCACCTGAGAATGCTCTTGCAGAGTCTGAGTGCACTTTGCAATGCAGCAGGGGGGTCTGTGAGCATCTGGAAGTACTTGGAAGCGCTGGTGAGGGCTACCGAAGTGTCTGGGATGTTTGCGTGCGGCTTCCAGACTGATTTACATTTTGCTGATTAAGTAGAGGATGGTGAGGAGTACCATGATCCAGATAATTGCAGCTCCCCATTGAACACTGTCCCTAATACAATCAAAATAAGATTGACCATGAGTGTTTCAATAAGGCAGTCAGGGTGCTGACTGTGCATCTCATTCGCCCACTGAAAGCTGACTGAGACCCTGGCAACAAGTATTGAATTCCAGTCGGAGCAAGAACCAACCTTCTGGCACACTAGGTGTGGGCAATATTGTTTATTATGAGGAGATGGGAATATGATTTAGATATGCCAGGAATGCTGTGAGCAGATGACATGGGTCTTCGCAAGACTTTTACCTGCTGGGCAGCAGGTATGTTATTCAATTGGCTGACTGAAGAGATTACTGTGGGGTTGCTGCCTACAAATGTGTGGCAGAATAATCTTACCAAGTTGGTGCATATGGCACTCAAAGACTATTCTGGAATTATCAGTGAAGAACAAGTGTGGTATCCATTGTAGAGACTGAATTCAGTGCCCCACCAGCTTTCAGATATTCAGTCAACTCAACCTCTGCAGCATCCAGTGCATACATCAGCCCTTGAACCAATCCCAGCAGTAAATATACATGGAGTGGCAGTGACATTGAAGAGTGTCATCGATGTGATGACATATGGGACTGATCTCAAACATGATACCTTGTGTGCACCGGAACATCCCAATTTCACCCATGAGGATCTCAACATCAGCCTTGGCCAGCCAGAAAACCAATCAAACATTCACTTTGTTTCACATAATACGTTGAACTGTGGAGCAGAACTATCGAGCAATGTCCTACACTCACACTGTATATGATGATTCAGGAAATTTGAAGAGTCCCCTCTTTACTACATGAAACGCAGTGTGGCCTTGCAACTGGAGATTCATGTGAGCATTGGATTGAAACATCAAGTGACAACAACACAGGCATTCTATTCACTCTTTGACTGCGAATACCAGACAATATGGTCACTTTCAGGTGAATCCGGATTCACAGACGATACTACAGTGATGGAACAGGATCGGGCTGAGACACTGTATTTTGGTTGAACGAGTTCGATATGTGCCATCCGCTCTGTAGGCAAACATGTTCGACAGGATGCGGCAGATAGTTTGAAGCTAATTGACATGCATTGGATGATAATAATGTGGTTGTAATTGACACTGTGGAGTTGATAGCAACTCATTCACATACTGAAATAGATTGCACACCGCATTTATCCTGAATGGGCTGGAGAAGAGCAAGAAAAGCTTCAAACACTTGCAGAACGATACACTGTGGAATGTGCTTCAGGAGGATGGAGGGTTCACAGGCAGTGGCTAGCATGTGTTGTGTTAGTTTTGGGAGACACCGAGGATACATATGACATTGCAGGGCAATGGTGTAATGAATGGCCACTTGAGACTTTGGTGCATTGTCATAATTACCATTAGCTGAGACAGTCAATTGGGCCAATGCTTGTTTATGAAGCAGCAGAGTGTCCCTAACCCAACCAAGAGGATAGAGCAAGGGAGGTGCTTCTGTATGAACTGGACTGAAATCCAAGTGCACTTCCCCGTGCACCTCCTTCACAAAAGGGTGTCTTCTTATATCTTCTTCCTGGCCAGGTTTGTTATTCGGAGTGGTGGCCAAACAAGGATTATGCAGTTCATGTGGGTATATTCCACATGTTTGCAGAAATCGGTAATAATGAATGCACTGAAATGCAGCTCAAAGGCCAGGATTCACAAAATCACACTGTATCTATAAATACACCCACAGCAGGCAGGATAGGCTTCAATCTTTCAGCCGCAAACCATACAGTAGTCAATTGGAAGTTCTGGGTATGGAATGTGCAGTGCCTCATATTTGCCCCAGATGTCTCGCTGGGGCAAAACCAATTTCCACAAGTACGGTTACAGAATACTGGTCCCGCTGGCAACACACACTCAGGGTGTGATCACCACCAACGCTCCGGAGAGCTGCAAGTAGCAGGCATTAATCTCCTGATGAGTCATCCAAAATCAGTGTGTTGGTGATTTTCCAAATTCTGGAATCTGGAGAGGACTATAGGCATTGGCTGATACTCAATGGAGACATGATGCAGTGTGGTGGACCATCGTCTAAGATTATTAGAACTGTGAAATCGAGGTCTGCCTCTATAGGCATTCAACAAATCTTATATTGTTGACCAATCCAAACTGTCAAAACATGTTATTTCTAAGTTACACACTACTGTATGACTAACATTATTTCTCTCTGGCATGTGTCAGAGAATCAACTTCTGATGTCAGTGATTGATATTTCTTAAATCAGGATTGGTTAGAGTGGGATATCATTGGCCTTCCTGATTATTATGAATCACAAATATGAGATGAAGTTAATTGAGAAGCATCAATTTCAAGTTACAGGCTCACTGCATGAAACGGTAATCGGCTATAGTTGAATTGTAAGATACAATACAGCGACGAGCTTCTTTTAACAGCATGCCAAATCGCGTGTCCAGAGGCAGGAAATGGGAGTTTGATATGATCGGATCGCCAGAAGCCTTCGATACTTAGTGATACTCTTACAATATATCTACATAAACTATCACTTGCAGTCACACTTTCAATTGTATACACTGATGTCCTCTTATAAACCTCTGTAGCTGAGCACAGGCACACATGCCTTAACTCTATTTTTGCTGTTCAACAAATGGATATGTTTCACTAAGAGGATTTGAAAGTTAACACATATTTTGCTGAGCAAGAATAGAAAGTCAATAGTGCTCATATCCACTTCAACATGAGTGTAGAGATCTACCAATTTCCAAAGCAATAAATCTTAAGCAGTTCAGTGTTCGATCGGCCAATCTGATGGCCACCGAGATGATTCTAAGAACCACTGAAATGAGGGACTGACATCGTCAAAAATTACAATGAGTACTGAGATCATGGTATAAAACACCCACTAGTAACAATATATATTGCAAAGGATAAATGGAGACACTCCTTTACAGACGGCATGAATGAATTACCAATTGGTTGGGGAGATGTGAAAATGATCATGTTACTTCTAGATTCATTGATTCACCATGATGAAGCCATTTACTAAGTTGGAGGAGATATTCCAGGCAAAGTGGCTACATCACATGATGAAACACACTGACACAGCATGCTCGCAGTTACACATCATGGAGGCGAGTGGACTGCACTGGTAGCTCTGATCCTGCCATATAGCAGATATAATCAATAAAACACAGTTATGTGAGGGCTAAACTTCGGAGCCCGTATACCAATGAGCATCAGTCAACTGGAAATGAGTACGCACACATGTGATGAAGGACACTTAGTTAAGGAGAAGAACAATTACAGTATCCAAGTTCACCAACCAAGCAGAACCTCACCACAAAAGAACAATAGGTTGCTTGGAAATGTAGTGCTCAGCATTTGAAGCTTGCTATGAAGCAGAAGAACTTCACCATCCAATCACACCTAAGGCAAAGAAGCATTGTACAGTGGGAAGTGCTCTATGGTCTCGGTACATCTACAGAGATAGTAAATGGGTTCTGCATGATCCATACATCAAAGGCTCCTAAACTGACAAAGATACCTACGAATGGGAACTTTGCACCCGGCAAAGTGCACATACAGTTGAGATCTTCACATTTCGGAAGATCAACTGAGATGACAGCGGAATGACACACGATCATAGCTGAACTGCGTGAATATGGTCCAAAAGCCTCGATCTAGGACTCTACAGCCTGCGGATCTGACAAAGGGGTGTACACACCAGCATTCAGGGAGACCGAAATCTGCATTCCGAAATCTGTGTATGAGCTAGACACAATATGGATGATTTGTGGCAATAATCGACCATCATATGGAGGGCGGAACCAGGAGATATATTTGTCTACAATGTAATCTTGTCATTGCAGATCCCAGCATTTCGCACAATCCTGATCATAGCCAACCTCTTCCAACCAGAAGGGAATGGTGTTGGCAACATGATGCTTTCGGCCAGAGCAAGTTGTAATCTGCTTCTGTGAAAAGAGGTTGCCAAGGCTTTCGCTTTATGAAAACAGAATTGAATTCGATCGCTGGGAGTGACCATACAGCAGCTTCATGACAAAGGTAACAACACATGTAGCCTGGTTGAGTGAGAAGGAGTGGCGGCAGCTGTTGCCGCAGAAGAGGAACCCAACTAGGGTATCCTTGAATGACTGCTACAGGCTCACCAAGTCACCAAGGGAGAACTCGGTACTGCTGTCATGGTGCACAGAGTCAGGCCAGCATCGCTGCCACTCCTCAATTTTGCCCTTCACCAAGTCTAGTGTTAGCAACAGTTCCAGACCATGGCATCAGGGCCAGGCCCGGGTTGAAACCGAACCGTTGCCAAATTGGCGGTGCTGGTTGTCAATATACCCGAGCTGTCAATTCGGGTACAGTTCAATGGACATCTCCCAACCCATCTGAATTGGGCGTGTTGTCAGCAGGTCACCCAGTGGGTCCATCTGTAGATTCATATAATGCTGATGTTTCTGCTGTTTGATAATATAAAATTGTCAAGATCACTTATTCAACATCGAGTAATCACTTTTTGCATGTTTCGCAGTTTGTGATATCGATTATTTTGGAGTCAGTGTCTTTCCATTTATATTGTGTATTTTTGCCTATAAAGCCGGTTAATAGTTCTGTTATGTGCTCAAGTATCCGCACAATGACTTGACTGGCCAATATGCAAGACCAAAAATTGTTGATGCTCTGATGATACTCATGTTCATGATGGGGTAATGTATATGTCTTGCACTGTTTTGCGTGAAAAGGCTGCCATCACTTCGTATATGAATCATTGCCACAAAGCGACACTTGGATTACCTAGGATGTAAGACCAAGAATCATTGACGCTCCGTTGACGCTCATTTTCAGGATGGGACTGGGAGTGTATTGCTGTTGTTAATGCTTCCAAAGGCTACCAATATGCTGGTTATGCATAACAGCGACCAAATCACTTTTCAATTACCTCACTTACAAGACCAAAAATTGTTGACGCTCCGTTGATGATCATTTTCAGGATGGGGTAACATCGATGCAATGCACTGTTTGGCCTGAAAACGCCGCTATTACTCCATATATGAATCATTGCCGCAAAGCGACACTTAGATTACACAAGATGCAAGATCAAAAATCATTGATGCTCAGGTGACGCTCATTTTCAGGATGGGGCAGGGAGTGTGTCGCTTTTGTTTTTGCCTCTAAAGGTGGCCAATACCTCATCAATGGTTGTCTGCAACCAATCACAACTTAGATTACCCAAGATGTAAACCCAAAAATCATTGACCCTCCATTGATGCGGCGCATTTTCAGTATTGGGAAGTGACCGTCTCACTCTCTCTTTTGCCAATAAAGGTTGCCAATATGTTAGTTATGCATAACAGTGACCAAATCACTTTTCAATTACCTTACATACAAGACCAACAATCATCGACACTCTGTTGATGCTCTGTTGACGCTCTGTTGACGCTCATTTTAATGTATTGTCCTTTCAAAATCTGCTGCCATCTATAATTGTATTGATATTGATTTGCACTTATTGGTTGGATTTCTGACTGATTGAGACTCGGCCCATTGGCAAAGCCGAGCCCCCAAATATTCCTCTACTCCTCGCTCTTATTCTATTAAAATGTATACATCTTGCCAAATGATTCATTTCGCCTGCTATACTGCTGCGTATTAACCTATATTCACATGTGACTGCTTACTATTCTCCCAAAATATTTCTCTGAATGAAATTCTCGGTCAAACAACATAAAGAAGCTGGTGAAAATACATTGACACATTCTGTTCTACTTGTTCTTGTTCCCCTTACTCCACCTCATTTCCATTGTATTGACCGGCATCGACACCTTTTCAGCCTTTTTCTTTGACCCCTGTGTTGGCCCATACTGGCTAAGCTTGCGTAACTGGTCTGCACATAAGGAGGCAGATAATCTTATGGTAACAGGTAACCCAAGACTGGGTATGCATCAGTGTAAATAGGTTGCAACTATGGCACATTGATCTGTATCAAATATCTTACCACTTAGCTATGCACATATACTCAATCACACTTGTGTGCAGCTGTACCACTATACGATATATGTATACTCAAGTATTGGCATACATGCATTTAGTGATAATTGCCAGGGCTAGTCAAATCGCTGTGAAGTGTGATCGGCAGGGAATTCGGTGATTCATATATTTTACCTTGATTAATATTTGACTTTTAACTGTCATTTGTAGTAGGATTATTTTAATGTTAATTAGCCAAGTTGTCAATAAAATGTTACTTAAATTGTACTATCAACAAGACTAAATACATGCATTTCATTGGTTAGTGCAAATGTTTAAACAGCTACGCTCTGGATTTCTTATAACTCAGTGTAGAGTAGTGTATTCTGAATTTTCCCTTTGCAGAATTCAATCTACAATTAAACTGAGTTGAGTGCAGTCATTATGTTGAATGGTTTAGGGTTGAACACAGTTGATCTACCTGCACTTGTGTTGTATGCATGTCATATTGACTGGGAGAGAGACAGTCACCAAGTTGAGGTCAATAGCATGATTCAGCACAATAGACTTGTTACAACAGGGTATAATGCAAGGTACCTCATTAATTACAGGGACTCACAATGCAGCATGATTTCTAATATTACCACCAACCACAGAGCAATGGAGCAGCTCACACAGTATCGAAGCAGCTTCAGATGACAATATGGCTAGATTGAGTTGGCTGTGAGCTATGATGTCTGATGGTATGGACTATAAGAGCTGGAGTTTGGAAATCGAAATTGCGTTCAAACAGTAGCAGTTTCTCGGCATTTTTGCTGGTACAACGGCAGCATTAGATGTGAAGGATGTTACTGAATTCTCTGCGTGGAAGAACCAGCATGAGATTGTGTGGTCTGTAACAGCACTGCACAAAGTGTCTTGTCTAGGGCCATGTAACAGCCATTGTATATTACTAGTTCCTGATAAACATCAGATCTCTAGTGATAATCATTCATATACATGTATACTGTATATCGTGTGCATTGATATTTTCACGCATATTACTATGGTTACCATTCATAGTGATATGAGGCCAAACACAGGTGTATGTGCCGTTATACTATTACATCTCTTGCTGTGAACCAGAGGATATCAATTACATGATTTACGAGTTGACCCTTTCACGATGCTCACTATCAGCAAGACTGCAATAGAGATATGGATCTCCCAGAGAAGATTTTGATATACCCCTACCGCTATGTATGGAGCTTCAATATTTTCATCATTCAATGGAGCCACTACAAGACATCCATGATGAGTTAAAAATCAATTCATGAATGGGAGACATCACCTGCAGTGAAGATAATCATCATTTTAAACAACCGTAAATTATTTCACAGCCCACCTGGAAACACAAATTACATAGCATGGATCCAATGGAGTTCAAATGCTATTTGCCGATGCCATCGGAGTACATTTACCTGTGACAAAAGGAATACGCAATAGTCTGGATTTACTACCAAATACCCAAATTTTGAATTCCAAGGTGAATTTCTGAAAGAACTCTGAGTGAATAAGATCATATTGCTTCTATTTGAGAGAAGTGCACAAGGTTTCTTCAGTGTGTACCAATGGCAGAGACGATATATAATGCCCAGTTGCAAATGCATTCTACCATGCAGTAATACTATCAGATACAACTCTAGAAAAGTACAGCTATAGGGAAAGAGTACACCATAATCAGTTCACATCTCATGAACATGTACACAATCATTATACACATGTACCAATGAAAATGACAGCTACCGTGGCATTATACCTACAGAGAAGTACCTCATGATAGAAGTACTGACTTCCCTGGAATAAAATTTCAGTCGGTAATCTTTCAACAGTGGAAATGTACCTCAGGTTTGAACCTACAGTTCTCTGCACTGACTACAATGATTATGATCACTCTTCAGAGCAGAATGATTATGGGCAATAGATGTTCACCTACTGTATTAATCATTCTTTACTGCAATTACATCAAAGGCACCAGGAGCACAACGCTATAACTGAGCAGGTTGAGAATACCAAACATGTCTATATATATATAATGTAAAAGATATCACATCTATAAGTGCCCGGTCTTGATGTAATCAAAATGTGGTCTCCATTTGAGACTTTGCATGAAATACAACTGCAGCGTATCAAAATAACATCCACATGACTTCTGGAGCCTTCCAAAGTGTTCATGTGATGTGAATATTTGTGTGGAATATTCAGATATGATCTGGCTAACATAGTCCATAACCTGAATGGTGTGTAACATATCAGGAAAGGAAAATGCATTTGAGCTCTCTTCAAATAAGACAATGCCAGTATCTTCATGGCACACAGACTACTTTGCCAACTTTGACTCCTGTCAGAACCAATACACAATATCACTTTAAACCTCAACCACTAGTTCAAAATATTCACAAAAGATTATCAGAAACTGGAAATCTTGTGTATGCTATGTCATTGGTTGGGTAATTGGATGTACTCATTGTACATATACAGCTGCAGATTTAAATCTTCACCTCCATTCATCCCAATTGAGGAGTTCCCACACTGTCCTGTGTAAAAACCTCCTGTTTGGTATGCTGACACCAGTTGGGAATGCTGGAGATGAGCAGACTACTAATCATGTCACTGCCTAAGGGAGAGGGAAGTGCTGAATGCAATGCTTCTGAAATACTGCCACAAGCTGTAGATATCCAGTTGTTGGGGCCCACCTCATTCCAACAATCTACCAGCTACTAACAAGGTTGTCACAACCTTTGCGACACAAATTGACCGGGGCATCAGTCTGTTGGGCACATCAACATTGTCAGAACGCATCACCAGTGGAATATACAGTGGGACTAGCCTCAGTGGATATTGAATTGGTAAGCAATTAACTGTCTCAGTAGTTGTTGCAGAAGAGGGTCCATGTGGGAACCTAAATAACTGCTATCTGTTCACCAGGATAAGGAAGGAGAACCTGGATGATGTGGCGTGGCTCAATTGTAACACCCTGTTCCATACCAGTGTGCTGGGAGTCCTACCATTCTCCAATCCTGCCGGAATTAAGTATCACGTAGAGGCTAATTGATTTCAAGAGCAGACAATGGGGACACGGTATTCATCCAGAATTGAGAACATATGCAGTCTGCATATTGAGACATTGAAGGGATCTTCAGCAATATCCAGGGGAGATACAATTGTGCAGCACCTACAAGTTGACTATGCAATCAATGTGCTTCCTGACTTACAGTACCATCTGGGCAGAGTAATGAACGGTCAGAATTCCAACTGAAATCTTCGATAGCCTACATTGAATCAAACCTCAACCACTCCATTATCTAGCATTTGTTACCACATGTAGAAGTGCCAAATACTGTTAAACTGCAATGATAAACCCAGAAAGAAGATATTGCCCCAGATATAAGAGATAATAGTTCTGTAGAAGACAACTGTATAGAGGAAAAGAGCAATTGTTGAGACTATGCGAATTGAACATATGAGTGCTGGTATGCGCATCCCAGCGATGAAATAATACTCGGCGATGGATGGCAATGTAACCTTTCGACCTTGGCAATATATACAAGCTTATGCAGTGTTTTAACCTATTTAATATACCTATATTCTATGACAATGTACAAGGTTACCAATTGAGTGTAGAAATGCAGATAAATAATGTACCAGTGGCATGACTATACCAAGTACAATCCTGAATACCATTGCAAGATTCTACATTAGGCAAACTTGCAGCTGAGATTGCAACAGTCAGGTTCTGACAAAGATACAGTGCCAAGAATATTCTGAAGAAGACCCCAATCCAGATTGGACGATTCTCAGCTTCATAACAATGCCAGTGATTAATGACAATAAATTGACTTCTGAATTAACCCCTTCAAATGTATATTCCCTACGAAGCTGTATGCGAGTAGTCACAATCTGAGGAACTACTTTCCAATAAGGTGTATAACTGTACCGGATTGGTAACCACTACCACAGACCATTGTCATACCTGAGGTTCAGGAATAATGATCAGTGAGACACATTGACAAATGGGGCAGGCATGCAGTGTCAAGTGCACGTGGAAATGACTGAACAAGTTGAATCAAAGATAGGGAAGATGTGTATACAGCTATCGGGCAGCCACAACTCCTGAAGCAGATCCAGTGAGCCCATCTGGTGATCGGAAATGATAAGTGCATGCAGCATATGATGAATGTGAAGTGTACCTACATCTGCAGCATAGAGAGATAAGTCAAGTGAGCCTGATTGATACCAATCAAGTGCAAATATTGCTAGCAAATCAGTTCTGACAGTAATACTCTGGGACTATGAACATAGTTACCAAACCAGTTCCTGATAAGATTGGGACTAATTACTATTTTGAGACAGAATAGGTCAGGAGGCAAATTAGAAATCCCGAATGAGTATACTGAATATAGTGCTGAATGTCTTGAAGAGATACAGTTGAGACATCTACCACCAGATGATCACTGAGATCTCACAGCAATGGATATCACTGCCAAAGAGCTACAAATTGAGAATGAATGCAGGGATTACCAGGAGTTCCACTGTACCAAGCTGCAGATTGTGAAGTGTATTCAATAGCATACAGGCCTTAATACTATATGACATGACCAGAAACATAACACATTACTCCAACAAGAAGTGAGTCATGGAGCTCTTACCTAATAACAGATCACCAGATGATTTGGAAATAGATAAGACCAGTGTGGTATTGCACACAGTCGACAAAGATGAGTTCACATGTTATAGCTGGCTGTCAAGCTTGCACATTGAAGATTTAGGAATCATGGAGCCTTCCGAATCACAAAATTGAGATCTCACTAACTCAATCAACTTACTGGGGAAGCCTAGCCAAATCTGCAGAAGACAACCATGCCAATCATGTGAGTGTCAATGATGAGTTTGAAGAGGTGGTCTAATATGTTTGCCCATAACACAAGAAGTCACATGTCTATTGGAAACCAAATCCAAACTAAATTAATCATTGAAGCAATGACGGTTTCCATTGTAAATTCACTTATTGAAGTTACACTACGACCAAGCAATGATCGCGATTGGCAATCAATATGAACTAGAAGTAGTTGATGGAGCTATAAATATCCAATCTGTGGGGGATTGCAACATCACACCAGGGAATTTCAACCAACAAGGCAATAAGCCAATGTGACAGTACTCGACCAAGAGACACCATGATGTTGACCAAATAGTCTACCAAGTAGTCGACCCAGATTGGACTCAAGCCACCTGTTGATAGTGCAATTGCACTAAAATTTTGTAAGTGTAACCATCTTAAGATTGCTTGCCTGTAATATGTTGAGAAATGAGATGTGACATCATCCAATGCAATTGACATATAAGATCAATGGTGACCAAAGGCAACAACTGATGCAGGCGGTGGAAGCTTCCAATGATTGAAAGTTACAAGCAGAAGCTGTACCAATTGGATACTTAAAACAATAACCCATCCAAATGTAGGAGTTACGGGATATTTGGTTGGTCAAGTATTAATTCAGAAGTGTTGATGTGGGGGATGGCATCAGTTTATGCAGCTGCTTGTTTCTCTGTTCTCATATTCTCTTCTTGGAATGTTGGCCCATTACAAATGCCATCAGCATGGATTTTTCCCACCTGTTAGTGGAGATGGAGTTTCCCTATCTGCCAGATGTGCCAAAGATTCCACCATTCTCTGTTTGATGGAGATGTCATTTTGCCAGTAGCGTACTACTTCAAAATACATGAAGGCACTATCGGATCAGCTGAAGAAGTACAAGTCGAATATAAGGCTGTATTTTGGGAATTTGCAAGATGACATTTCCGCTGTGACGTTGAGAGATGGTAAGAATGTGGATAAATGGATATTGATGATCAAGGAGTATGAAAACAAGGTTAAACTCTTAGTGGGGAGTTTGACTAGTACAATCCTAAAATTTGAACACAGCAACTATTTGATATTGGGTGATTATATGTACAATAGTTTAAAGTTTTTCAGCAGTTTGATTTATGACAAGATTGTCACCCTGGTATACAAACAGGAGAAGACAGTGATGAAAATAAAAGCCCACAAAGTATCAATACAGAAGGAAGATAATTTGGTGGTTGCAGTCATGTTCTCCAGGTTGTGGATGAAGAGTGAGAAGCCATATTCAAAGTAGATTCACAAGTACCAGAAGAATCTTCATTGTACCCCTGTGGGTGATGGTAGCAATTCAGAAGATGAGAAGCACAAATGTTGCTGCAGCAGATGGGGAGATACTCAGGAATGCTACAGATACCATAAGATGGGGCACTTTGCAAGATATTGTCCAGAAACTGCCCTAGTGGAGAGTACAGCACCAATCAAGACAGCAGTAGCCACAACAACAACAACCATATCCATCAAGGTCAGTTAGAAGTCAACTACTGACAGTGATGTCCTATTGATGGAGAGCTGGGATTGAAATTGTACAACCACTGCTGACTATGCATGGATCAGCAACAGTGTATACAATACACGCAGTATGCCAAGACAGTCAAGTGGGAGTTTTGTGACTATGCTGTAAGTGTAGCAGGTACAGCTATAGGGGATGGGGATATATAGTTGAGACTTCAGCTGCTTGCAGACTATAGCAGTGAAGTTTGTTGTGACAAATCTCATACAAGTCAGAGGAGAAAAAAATTTGATATTTCAAATGTGGCTAATGATTTGGGTATTGCATATTGTCACACTCAATGACAAGAGCATTCTGATATATAACAATTTGGCAACAGATACTACTTCAAGTTCAGTTCAAGGTCGAGGTTAAGAATATCTTGGGGCATGGTGTACCAGATTGGCGGGGTAATCTGATTGCATGTTAATATAGCAAGGAACAGATATCAACCAAGAGGATAGCTGCTCTTGGCATGAGTGATTGTTTGGGAGGAGATTCAGATACAGAGGAAAGATTCAGAGGAGCCGTTTATACAGTTCTATAATGTTGGGCCCTATTGGTCATAATACCACTGTGCAGCACTGTGGGACTACTTTGAGTTCAGTAATTCATGGGGGTAAATTTAGAGTCAAGAAAGGTGGAGTCATGTGTACTAATATTGTTGCTGTTGTTCTGGATGTGTCAGTCAGACTTAGAGAGAGACAGTTTGTGAGTTGTACCTAATAAAGATATTCCACACAATTGACTCATCACAATAGCGAATTGTCAGTTATGGAAGGATCATATTGTATTACAGGTGAATATTAGGCCACCATGTCCATTGCTGGCAAACTAATTTGAAGTAAGATGACTCTTGATTTTTTTTGAATACTACTGTATGAGATTCTCATGCGGTGTGGTTCTCCAACTTATATTGCAGAATCTCCATTAGACATTCAAGCTCCCAATCGTTCATCTTTTCATTCAGATTAATATTACTGAGCTTTGCAAAATGGAAGTTGACAAGCTAAAAAACTCTGAATGAATTGAACTGCTTTAGAATGTCTTTGATTGTAAAGCCACTGGTACAAGTAGTCACAGTACATGAATGTATATAGTAGAAATATAGGATGCACTGTATATTCAGGATAGTCTTTTCAAATTTCCATGATTGATATTGTGCATCCCAAGAATTACCATCAGGAAATATGAGCATTGCAAATCAGTATAGTCAATTCTCACAGTGATTCCTGTAAGTATTTCATTGTACAATTACTTTATTAGTACATAAAGTGAAGAAGCAATTGGTTATCACTAACTCACTCTGATGTTAGTCTATTCTCGATTGTAGATGCATCAGTCAATCTGATGCTGCTATCATTTGAACTTGTGACTGATTTTATAAAAGTATCTTTGATGACACCAAATTGGTCATATCTACATCTCCAACAGTAGTCAAATTCTTGTAGTTGTTTCAGTACTTATTGTTTCCACTTTTTATGCTACTTCTTATTTGTTAAACTGCATAGAATTTCATCTGCATATCACTCAGTAAAGGTATCAATACAAGGCTATCAAGAAGTAACCTTGCAGATTGGAATGTAACCACAGTATATGTCAGTTCAAACAGCATCATTGAGTATTCCAACTAGTCACTGTACTATGTATTATGATATACCGTTGTGTATGCATAAGATTCAATTATTGGCATGAAGTTTTAGACATCTCCAAAATCTACTGTGGTGATGATCTGCACCAGGAATTGAATGCAGCACACCTTGGAATGTAGCATATGAATATTGATTCGATATCATAATTTGATTTAGCACTTATCAGTTGAAAACTAACTTTAAACCCATATCATATATCATCCAAAATCAGAATAGCTCTGTAGCTACCAAACACATGTATAGAAAAATGCAATATATGTTGTTTTGAGTAGTATTTGCATCCAGTTTCTTCAATTAGGCTTTCAAGTAGTTATCAATCCACCTATTTAGTTGTAGGTAGCTTGGTTTTGGATCTATTTTAGTAAAGGATGCCAGAAAGATGGGTGCAGAGAAAGTGTCTTGGATTTGAAATTGCTGAATACCTGTAAATGATTATTGTAGAACACTAGAATATTTCGCTCAAAATATATGGACACTTTCACCCAATATGATTTACTAATTTGTGTAAGACAGAGTCTCTACAACAAGCATGAAGTGGATAATGAATACGAAATACCTAGGTATTGGATTTAAGTAAATTTCAACAGCATAGTGTAGCTCTATTTTTAAAATACATCTTTTATAACTCAGCTTGATTTTAGCAGTCACATAAGCACTGTCAACCAATATGTCTTCTGTTCTAACTTCTTCTGTCTTGACATGATACTAAGTAGTTACTGGGAGCTTTTAGAACTATGAGAATTGTCAGACTTTAACCTTCCATTTTCAATTCTTGAAGTTGAAGGAACTTATATAGTGGGTTTCAAATGTATCGGATACTACTAGTAACATATCTGTAAAGATCTAGATGAACAGACAACAATCTGAAAAGGATCTAATAATGCATGCCACTTATCTGGAAGTACTCTGAGTCGCTGGAGAGTAGCCAGGGAAAAATGACTTATTTGTTGGGAATGATACCAGTGAAGTTGGACATTGCAGTTGGTACTCATTGTTTAATAATTTTAACAGTCATTTATTCAGATTGAATTCTCATCTATTTATCTGTATGACTATATATCAGTATAGACAAAATCTATCTAGACTGGTAGCAGGCACTTCTTGAGTTGAATCAGTAGATGGCAGTTGAATAAGGTGAGATATTCAATTGGAAGCTATGATTGAACAAGATTGGAGATGTACTTGGAGGGCATAATCAAGTTGACTTTGATATACACTTAGAGGCAGTTATTGTGTAGATTTAAAGATGAAAATGGGGGCTGCAATAGAGTATGTATGAAAATACACTAAGAGGTGGTAATTCTGGAACTGTGAAGATAGTAAACAAGGGAATGTAGAGATTGACTTTGAAGACCTGATGGAGGGAGTGTGGAAATGCACCTAGAAATGGAAATTTAGAAGACTTAGTGGTAAACTTGGAGGCCATGACAGAATGTATCTGAATAACCACTTAAACAACATGATTGAGTGAACATTGAGATATACTAAGGGACTATAGTCATGTGAACATGGTGGTAATCATGATAGAGGCATCTAAACTGGAGGCTGCTTACCTGATGGAAGGTATATTGGATAGTGCAACTGGATTTATTGTTTAACTGATAATTATTGACATGGGGCAAGAGTTGTTAATATAGTTGCTCATCTCAATAGGAGACTGGAGAAGGTCAATTTGCGAACAAATATAACAAACGCTGAGGCCATATTGATGGATCAACTTGAAGCTGATACAATATAAACAAACTGGCTGGGGGTCCAAATCCATCATTGTAGGGAGAACTCATTACTAGGTGTTTGGGCTTAAATATGATAGCGGGTTGAAGAGAGAGATAACTGTGCATTCGATTTCTCCTTGATAGTAGAGTTGTGACAAGAAAGAAACAGTTGTGAGACAAATGTAGAGAAGATATGGGTTAGTACCAAGACATGTGGTAAATGGGAAGTGTAACCTATCCAACCCAATTTAGAAGGCCTTGGATTGGATATATTACCTGGTTAGCTGTATCATATACCTGCTGCAATAAATCTGGAACTTTGACTGTGGCACATGAAATTCTGTAAGTCCCAAGTTCTTGTAATGATTATGTTTATTATCTCTAATCTCCATCTCACATTTCTCTGATTGTCATACACTGCTCTACTTCACTTTAGAATCCAATGTCAAGTAATTCCCCTAACTCTGTTCATGTTATAATAATCTGTTAAAACTGAGTACAGTGTCCACCCATTATTGAGCATGTCTCAATCCCAGCAAGGCTGTTGTCTCCTTTCGCTTATCTCTGAGTCATTCTTGTTATGAATTGCCCACTATTCACATTTCCACAATTATGATTTTACACAGCTAGTAAGTTTTAGCATTCAATCTATCTTCTTTTTAATAGACTACCTTCTAATTAATCACCTCCACCTCTCTAGATATAAGAATATATAGTCCAGCATTCATTGCATACCCACGAATTCAAAATAATCAAAAAATGTATGGTCTACTGCAGTCCACTATCGATTCCTTCCGAATTTTCCAAATATCACTATGTCAATGTCTTCTGGCTCTACGCAGTGCCCCAATGTTGATTGGTTACTGCTTTAACGTATATTCCAATCTCACATCATCTCCACCTCAATAATCTATTTCTAACGACACCCACTGACAGTATTCAACCGATTCTCCAACCTTGCTCAATTGTTACTTTCAAGTCCATCATCAAACTCATCCGATTATGGCCTTCAAGCCCATTTTCAAACTTTGTCAATTACAACTGCTACAGTATATTTCCAATCTGACTCAATTACATCCTCTACATGCATCTTCGACCTTGGTCAATACTAACCTTAACATATACCTTTCAGTTCATGCAATGATGATATTCAAGTGTGTATACTGACCACCCCAGCTCCATCTTAAAGTTCACATAATTGCCATCACCAGATGTACCTCCAATTGATCCACTAAGTCTATAGATGAGATGGACAAGGTAACAGGTATTTTCAATGTCTAGCTATGATAATGCAACAGGGTACATTGTAGCTCTTATTAAATTGTATAACTCGACTGAAAGGAAATTTTCAGCACTTGGTGAGGATGCCAGGATGTAGTAGAATTCATTGAAAGAAACCTATAAATTAAATTCTGACCATATTATGACTTGCTCAAGTCCTTCAGACAGCCTGATAGTGTGATCTCAAATGAAGTAGATATTACCACTCTTTTCAATTGTTACTTCCAAATCAACATACAAGAAGATTTTTCACTCCATTCAATTCTTATGTTATACACCATTCTATAGTGTCTCCATATACAATCAGACTATGCATATCAGATGCAGTTGATGGTATTGTGAGAGTATATTGATCACTAATTGTACAGTGAACAAGATTGAAATTTGAACCACTATGTTTTTAATTACTGAAGTTATACCAACAGTGTAATTCCGGTTAGTGTTCTGGCATGTTGGTAAAATGATACTAAAAATAAATCATATCATCTCTGCAGGTATTGGGAAGGTACAAACCAGGTAAAAATTGAAAAGTCCACATTGTATATTTTGACAGAGACTAAATTGTTAGGATTATGATATCAGAAGATGGAGTGAAAATAGAGACACTTCTTTAAAATATACCTGTACACCAATTGTAATAATTAGTGACATTCTATTGTTCTTTTAAGTTGTAGTTTCTGGAAGTATCATGTAGTACTCATAGACTGTGGCAGTACATCAGTTTCAGTTAGAAGGTATTGTTGAATCATTTGCTCAGATGTGCAAGATGTAATGGTGGTTTCACATACTCCACATGACATATACTACATATGCTGCAGTTGGTGCTAGTAATAACAAGTGGGTTAATAGTTCCAATACACAATTCACAATGTGTATGCTGCAAACTGTCAGCAGATACTAGCAACATGCAAATATACGGCACATATATTCTTTTGCTTTACGATATCATCCGCCCAGAAGATAGGGAATTTGTTTTTGAAATTCCAATCTATTATCAATATTGTAAATATTATAGAATCCAAGAAAGTTATGTAAATTAATCTTTTGCACCATCATCACAGCAACATATACCTGTATTTGTATTCGGAACTAAATGGCATTGTATTGTGATTCACCACTCATATGCAATTTTGGCTGTCATATAAATTATATTTACCTTGGGAATCATCAGCTGCCACTTCTTTACAACTCTGTGAAAAGTATATTGGTATATTTTAGCATCAGAATTTTGTCCACAGCCTGGTAATACAAGTTGGAAGTCATAAAAATAAGGTAACTGCAATCTGTATCAATAATGTATATAGGTAATAGCTTTACTCTGTAAGTGTCAGCTTAGTATTCATGCTTTTGCATTGGAAATTATTTTGCAGTTAGATTGGTGTATTGGAAAATAGCAAGTAGAATAATTTGCCTGCCTCTATCAAATTATCACGGTGACAAATGAACAATTCTGTATGTTTAAGTTAAAATTGACTAAACATTAATGCTGTACTGCACTGGAATCTTGGCTGGCAGTGATAGCAGTATGGTGGCACAATCCATTTCCCCCCACCACTACTCACTATTGCAGGGAAATTCAAGAGAGCAGAACAGGCATTGGAGTGGTACACAGATAGAAGAATAATGCAGATGGGCAGGGAACTGGAAACTATATATTTTAGAGACTCTGGGGCTGATTGCGGTTATCTTAATACACAATGGATTCCAGCGGATATCTTTAAAACCTTTAGCTAAACATACTCAGATTCTGTTTTTGTAGTGCAATACAATTTGTGATGTTTCTTCCACTGCATATTGTATTATAGCATCACACTTACTTCCTGCACTCTCAACACTATGACATCTCTTTCCACCTGAATGTCATTTGGATGCTGTGAGAGATATACGTTGAGTATTAATAGTAAGGTTTCAGTGTATCAGCTCTACTATTTGGCTTCAGTGGAGCAGCAATACATTTGAATATGAGAAATGTATTCACAGACAAGGTATTGTGTTAATCCATACTGAATGAATAATACCGCCAGCATTGATAGGGTCATCATCAGAGTAAATTCACAATATTGAATATCTCTATTACTGTCAAAGTTGGGTTAATACTTTACTGGATGAGAAACTGAATAACACAAGTATGGCTATATTATTGTACAGTTTGCAAATGATAGTACGATTCTGCCATATGTAACTGATATGGTATATTTACATTACCGTATATCTAGTAAGTGTTAGAAGAGTTTCATCTTGGTACAATTCAAAAAACTTTTCAATTTAAGGATTAGTACCTATACTTATTGGTAAAATTCAATACCCTTCATCTAAATGAGTATTAATATATTGCTAATACTTCTCTGCCTGAGAAACTAGTGATCAAAGAATTTACTGTATTGGTTTATAAATAATGCTCCATATTTCCTACTATTATTGACTAATAACTGCACTATATTAAAAACATAACATATCAAAATGACTATGTACAGAGTATCAATAGGTTGCTAGATGAAATAGTTGAACAGAAAAGCCACTGTATTGATCAATTGTCAATTGTTAACCATACCGGCAATTATCCACTAATTAGTATAGTATATTAACATTCTAGTATATCATTGTAAACATGCACAGAGCTGGAACAAATTGCTGAATACAAAGATTCTGAACAGTGGATTTTCTGCATTAGTCTCCAGTTAATAGTTAATGCTGTCATCATTGATTAACCAGTTCCTATAGTATATTTAAAATCATTCATATCAAAGTATATACTAATCAAGTGTACTCACTTTATTACATTGAAAACTTGTCAGCAGAAGATTCTCTGCATTGATCCTCAGATGACTATTTACATTACTAGACATTATTAACTAATTGATGTAGGGTATCTGCAATGCAACTTAGTAAGACTGGAGTCAACAGAGTGTCACTGTATATTTGCATGCGAACTAATACTACAACAGAGTTGCTGAGTTGAATTATATATAACACTCTATATTGCTGGTCTTTATCAAAGTATACATACATCATACTTACAATATTGTGTGTTTAGGTTGTTGACAATTGAATATTAATACTTGGTTGCAATGATGATGTATTTGCTTCGTATTTGAACGATAGTATTTCAACTGGACAGTTCCACTGTGTATCATTCACAAATTGAGTTGCATTACCACATTATATAGTTTTGCATGGGCTTATAATAGTTATTGTCAATACAAATTCAATAGATGCTCCACAGAGTGAATATATACACTACAACTTGCTACAAATATATTGAATTAATGATGAACTCATATCAACTCTCACATTGATTAACATTTACAACTTTAACGTTCTTGATATCTGGTAGATTCAAATTCTCTAATAGGCCTGCAAATTGATGTGTTCATTTCTAAGTATACTGGTGAAATAGATTAAATAATTTTTGAAACATTGTGAATGATGATGAAAGTGGAGATTTGATTTCCAATTGTTACTAGATGTTCACAGCATATAGTCATAAGAATATTAGACAAAATCACTACCATAGAAGTGATCAACAATGCTGATAGTATATGTAATATTTGAAATTAAATTCTGGTGTATGTTTCTGGAGATAAGCAAAGTGCAATGATTCAATGAGATCAATTGTTATCAATGCAAACCTCCAGTAGTATATGATAGCAGGTGGAGTAGACACCTATCAGTATTACCATCTGACAGAGATTGCATCTTGGTTGAGCTTTCTTGCAAGCCTTTGGAGTATCTTTGGATTTCAAATTACCAGCACAGAGGAACCATGAGAGCATTTGATATGAGATTCTCAGTGTGTCGGTAAATCTGAGATAATTTTGGAAGTGTCTAATACTATTATCCAATCCCTGGGGATATGATAAACTACCCTATGAGTTGCATCAGTTGATGTAAGGGCACGTATGCCAACGTCCGGCTAAGTACAAGAAGAGACAATAAAAGTAGGGATAAGGTTGCAAATGGGGTCCGAGTGATCGCACGTGTATGTGTAGGTAGTACGATTCTTGGTGAGGATCATGATACTCCCAAGCAGTCCATTTAAGTTTGTGACTTACCTGGCTGCATCACGTGCCAGCATAGCAACCCTAACCTCTAGTCTAAGAGCTTGCGAGTACATCATCCACTCTATAGCCACAGACCTCGTGGGCTGCATATTCCCATACGAAGTGAAAAAGGCAAACAAACAACCATGAAGCAAATCCCACGATTATCCTGCAAATAGGGCACATGGGGAGACTCAACGTCCACTTGACTGTGATCAGAAGGTGGTGAAACCCATGCCAAGGACATTTGTACTGGACTGCATCCAATCACAAGAAAGTAAAGAAAGAAACAAATAAAGACAGAATGTCAAATGGATTCCATTCCTCCACTATCGCGGCTTCCCTAGATGGCTCCGATGGAATTCGTACACCAGCTCCTGAGTAGTGCTGAGGTGCTCCCCTCGCTCGAAACTTGTATGGATATAACTCTATCCAGCCCATTGAACAAGATAATGAAGCTTCCAATAACACCATTGGCAGTTGATAATGTGATGACCTCTCATTCTTCCGAATTGGCAATGATCATTGGGTGAGCTTCATTTGATGGATGGGCTGTCACTGGGCGTGTGTACCGATGGAGTTGTGATACATGGAAAATGTTGTGGTTCCGCATCGTCTTCGGCTGGTCTAATTTGGAAGCATTCCTATTGATGACTTTACTCACAGTATACAGTCCCGCACATTGTTGATCGAACTTTGTAGATGGCATGGTTGTCTGGAAATCCTTGGTCGAGAGCCACACTGTGTCTTCTAATTCAAACTTAATTTCATTTGTGCAGGTGTACTTTTTCTAGGGTTGCAGGGCTTCCAGTGTGTTTTAACGGAGAGTGTGGTATGTCTCTACCAATCCCTTCAGTGGAGCGTCTGCTTGGATCTCTGATTATAGATGTGACGCTTTCGGTGGTTTCAACTGCATTTTGAGGTTCTGATGGTAAATGGCCCAGAACAGTGTCATCCTCGTTGAAGCATGCACTGAGTCGTTGTATACGAATTCCGCCAGGGGAAGGAGTTTGGCCCAGTTGCCTTGCTCATAGTTGCAGAATGCTCGGAGGTGCTGTTCCATGGCCTGGGAGTGCCGCTCAGTCTGGCAGTTGGTTTCCCGGTGGTAGGTACTTGAGAGTTGGTGCTCAATGCTCATGTGGGAGCAGACTCGACTGCCGAATGGCCTGGTGATCTGCATTGCGCGGTCCATGAGGATGTTCTTCGGTATGCCGTGATTGCTGATCATGTGCTCGACACACATATGTTCCATCTGTGGCGAGAGGATTTCATTTCAGCAGGTCAGGTAGATGGCCATCTTAGGTAATCGAGCAATCTTTGCCAAAATTGCAGTGTATTCTCACTGGGTTGATTCTGGTAGGTCAGTGATGAAGTCCATAGAAATTCTACCCCAGGGGTTGTACAGTGGTGGCAGCAGAATATTCGCTCCACATTGTGAGTGGCGCGGTGCTTCGATTTGGTGGCATAGGTTGCTACTGGCAATGCATTTCCACACTGTGGTGTCTAGTCCTAGCCAATAGAACTCTCTAGATATGAGTTCAGCAGTCCTAAGAGCTCTTAAGTGACCGGATTCAGGGTTATTGTGGAAGTGACAGGTCACTTGGTTGTGGAGTGATTCTGGCTCAGATATTCTCGGTGCATAGTTGAGCGCTCCTGCACTGACTTTCCACTGCATGTCAAAGTCCTGATTCATAGATTCATCTTGTCCCCCCGCTTTCGCCAGGCCAGTGTAACTGATCATAATCTTCATCTCAGTCAATAGCGGATTGGAATCCTGTGCTGGCTTGATTGCTGCTATGAGAACATTGAATTGCTCAACGGTGGTAGCCGCCAGAGTTGCACAGAGTCGTGTGGTAGGTCTTTGTAGCCTTCTGCATTATCAGGTCTTCTTGATGGTCTGTCTGCGGGGTTATTCTTTCCTTCCATGTGTTGGTTAACCAAGTCATCTGATCAAAGGATCCGGACCCATCTCACTTGCCTCTGGGAGAGCACTGTTGACATCTGGAAATACTCGAGATTCTTGTGGTCGCACTGTATCAGGATCTTGTGATTGTCTCCTTCAAGATAGTGTCACCATTTCCTCACAGTCCCCAAAATAGCGAAGAGTTCCTGATTGTACATGTCGTAGTTATGTTTGGCATGGGAGTATTTTCGCCAGGCACAGTCAAGCAGTCTGAGGATGCCAAAACAGTTGTACCGGTTGACCATACAGGTGATTCAGAAGCCACTTGGGACCGTATGGAGGATGATATGATGTGCTGGGTCGAGATGCTGCTGCATCAGTGCTTCGGTGAATATCTTCATCACTGTCCAAAATGCGAGCTCTGCTGTTCGGGTGTATGCCCATTTTACTACCGATATCCTTGGTAAGTCGGAGCTCCATTGATGTCTCTTCCTTGGCATATTCACCAATGAGTCATCAATAGAAGTTAGTGAAGCCTAGAAGCACTTTGACATCTCCAATTGACTTGGGAGTAGGCCAGTCCTAGATCGTTGATGTGTGGTCTGATTCCATGACGATCCCATCAGAACTAATGAAAAATCCAAGGAAGCCAATCTCTGAAGTTCCATATTGGGACTTTTCGGCTTGGCAATAGAGGCCGAATTGGCATAATCATTTAACACTATTTTCATGTCATCCTCGTGCTACTTCTCGCTGCTTGAATAGAGCTGTATGTTGTCTAGGTAGCATACAGCCAAGTCATCAATGTAAGGCTGTAGGGAGTTGTCAATGTAGGCCTAGAATGTGGCTGGCGTGTTCATTAATCCGACTGACATCACTGGGTATCCAAACAGAACCCAGCAGGTCTGGAATGCAGTCATAGTTTTGTCACTCGCCTTCCTTCATCCGGATAATGTGATAGGCATTACGGAGGTCTAATCCAGTCACAATCCGGGCTCCGCACATTCGGTCTAGCATCTCTGTCACAAGAGGTAAGGGGTACCAGTTATAGATTGTTGCCGAATTGAGCGCCAAGTATTCGATGCATAGCCATAGGCTGCGATCTTTTTCCTTCCCAAACAATCGTGGTGCTGCTGCTGATGATGGTTACTGCTGGATGAAGCCGTTTGATATGTTCATCACAGTGCTTGCCTTGATAATTCGGAGTTCGACTTGTGAGAGGTTGTAGATCCATCCGTATGGTATGTTGAACCCTAAATCCAGGTAAAATGCATCATCATTTGCGCAGTGCGATGCCAGGGTTTCAGCCTTTGTCTTGCTAACTACATCCACGAATTCAAAGTACCTTGCTAAGATGACATTCCCGTCAGTAGGTACTCTTTTGTCTGCTGCTTCTGATTTGCGTTAGCTTAAGTGTTCAAGAACAAAGAGGTGGAGGAGGAAACAAATGAAGAAAGATGTATTCCAGGAGGCCTTGTCATTAATGGTTCGCCCACTCAGGAGCCAGGTCCCGCTGTCCAGATACTCCCTTGAGGTCATGTCGAACCAGTAGTTGTCATTCAAGCGTCACCTCAGAGGGTCTCTTCTACCACAACTACCACCGCTGCTCCCTGCTCATCGCATTCAGTGTGTTGGTCTGAATTTCCTGTTGAGTCTAAGGTGATGCATTCCAAAGTCGCTCCCAGCAGCCCTGTGCATTGCCCAATCGATGGGGCAAATACTACGAGGACTTCATCGCTGACTAGAAGATCATCGAAAGTTGTTGCTACAAATGCCTGTATGTCCGGATCGTGCCCCGGAAGCTGGTCATTGACGGTATCATTTCCCGCTTCTGAGATATTCGATGCCACTGCCATAGTCATTGTTTTCATGTCCTCCACTCAACTCGCACTTGGGGATTGCGGGGAAGTCAATCAACCCCAAGCCCAGTGGATGTCAGGATTTCTGTTCTCACAACATGTTGATCTAAGTATGAGATTGTACACTTGCACTGAGACGACTAGCATGTCTAATTCATCAACTGGTGCGAAATAGTCCATGTAGTGGACTGTAATCTGCATCTTCCAGCTCTCCTTTGCATGTTACATCACCGCTCTGTTGCGGCCGAGGGTGGTGACATGTGCCACCTCACGTGATATTCTGAGTCGCTTGAGACGCCTCTGTGCGACAATGATGCTGGTTGTGCTGTACACGATAAGATGCTGTACACGTTGCATCTTTCTTATTTTGTCAAGTAATTGTACTTTACACACCGTGAGTGCCAAATCTGGTATTTCAGTGCCGCATAGATATTGACTAATCATTCCCGCCCTTGGGCTCTCCGGAATGACTCTTGATTTTCGAGTGATCCGATGAGGTTGAACTTTGTCCAGTGACACCATTACTGCCTGCACCCCCAACTGCTCAATTCCAAGTTGTGGCTCATCAAACCTCCCCCTCCACACTAGATACCAGGAGAGGTGTACTAGTGTTTTGCTTGCTCAGTGTTGAAGGATCATATGTGCTTGATTCATTGATTACCGCCTTTGTCATGGTGGTCTTTGCCTGTACCATGTCCGGGAGTGAGTATATCTTGGATGTTCGGCTTGGAGTATTTCGGGCATTGGGAGGGTTTACAATCATTGCAGCGTCATAAACATTTCGCGTGGGCTTTGCATGATGCATAAACCTCCCCGGGTATCCATGGTGACACAGGGTGATAATCGCTGCCACTGCAGGTTGTCTTATCGGACATGTCGGTCATGGATCGGTACGTAAGGACATCCTTCTTAGCAGAGATTGATTGTCGGAAGTTACGCGTTCCGCCCCCTAGACAAGATGACTCGCCCAGTGCCTTCTGTTTCTGCTTGTCATGGTTCTCGCATCAGGAAAATGTATTTTAGTCACTTGGAGCCTCCAGGAGTGTGTGAGAGGAGGCGGAGTGTAAAGTTAGAAGTGTCAATTTCAGGAGAGAATCAGACCCTAGGAGGGCATTCTGGCCGGCCTTCAGAGTAACTGGGATCTCTGATGACTGGTACGGGAGCACCATGGGAGTGGTTGTGATAAGTTGGGAGCACCATGGGAGCGGTTGTAATAAGTTGGGAGCACCTGAGACTGTCGCCCAACCAATGCGGGAATCCCATACTAACTCTGAGAGATGCCTGGGTCCTTAGGGATATTCATTCGAAGGACTGCAGGTGTTATCTGAGATTCTCCGGATGTACACGAGCAATAAGAATACCCTCCATGTATGTTGCATAGATTATTGTTCATTATCAACTTCTAAATCATACTATAGTACCCAGCATCTCATTCAACATTCTACTGTTTGCATCGCTACATCAAGGAGAACCAAAGAAAATGACGAGTGATTCCAAAATGAAAGCAGGTAAACCAGAAACAATAACCCGGCTAAGCGATCGAATGATATCCATTGAACATGGTCTCCATGTCATCCACTGAATCTCCCATCTCATCAGGGCCAACAAACGCAAGAACACACAATTCATCAATGGCGCAAAGAAGCTGGAGGCGTTCGTTGTATTTCCGAATGATTCAGGCCTGGCGAGTGGGAGAAATTGAATTCCAATATTGTTTGGCTTGATTGGTGATATCTAAAGGGTTGGAACTGAGAGGTTAGCTCGGGATGAATTGAAATGGAGTTTGAATGGCAATATGATGAATTCGCGGCGAAATGAGGTGCGCCACCAGAAGAGGAGGAGTGCCTGATGTGGAGCGCAGGGTGGGCAAGGGGAGAGATGATGGTGATGGAGGAGTGCGGAATGAAATTGTGGGGCGCAAATCAAGGCCAAGCAGCACCTATCCAGCGGAGCAGCCCATCTATGCTGAGCATCGCCGAAAGGGAGGGAGGTAAACAGTCTGGACTGAAATAGAGGCCCCCCTGATCGAGGTCAAGGAGGGGATTGAGGAGCGCCCATTCTAGAGGAGGAGCGCTGACAGAAATGCAGTATGGAACGCTGAATGAAATATCAAAGCGCCAATCCAGACTGAGGAGCGCTGACAGGGATTGAGGAGCGCCTATGATTGCAGAGTGGAACCGTGGTGGGGGGGGGGTAAAAAGCAGCACACCATGTGTAATTGATGAGTGCAGTGGCTTCTGCAGTAATACAATCCATCACCGTGGAAGGGCAAAATTTACCTCGATATTCATCTTGAGAAGACATAACTGTAACCTTCTTTCCAGTGGCATACTCAGACAGTGCACAATGAATAGCTGCGGCCAAAAGGGCTAACATCTGCGGTGTGAGTGGTTGAAAGAACTGCGATGTGGTCGGTTGTCGCCCCAAGCTATTGGCAGTGAAGAAAAACTGATGGTGGATGAAGTCAAGCACTTCCATCTGCGTGAACCAGGACTTCGTATCATCGATGACCTTCGAGAGATAAGCATCATCGAACAGGAGCCCCTCAACCTGGATTCGAAGCCCAGTCTCTGATCGTAGGTCCAAGCGGAAACTTCGGACAATAGTTCGACGAGCTCCATCTGCCAAATGCCCTTGAATAGTACTAATCTTCAGTTTTAACTCTGGATATTGTTGGGGATTAGTATCATCACAAGTCCAATCGAGGAGCACAAAACAGAGTAAACACTTAGGGCTTCTCGGGTTTGCGGATCAATTTTAAGTGATGGACCACCAGGCAACTGACACACAGAGGGTGTACCTACAGGAGCACCTGCTAATGCCCACTGTCGATCCTGGGCTTCAATGGCTAGTTTCCAAGCTTCCTCAACCTTCGAGTACTTCTGATCAGAAATGATTGGCCAGGGAGTCTTGGTGAATACGATTGCCTCCATGAACTGTTTCGCTATCTCCAGGGTAGCCTTTGGCATTGACGAACGTTGTGATCTCCACCGGCCTTTGGTTGAGGAACAGTGTGGTCTCCACCAGCCTTGGGAAGCAGGAGTGCCTGGGCGGGTACAATGCCAGACTCGCGTAGTATGTTGATGGTTAACTTTTGGCGTTTGAGCAATGGTGGTGCCATGGCCCCAGCCGGATGTTGCAGATTTGGAAGTGATGTGCATGCAATGACAGTATTGGCATGGTTCCGTTTCTTTGGCAATGGAACCCATGTAGTTTGTATTAACTTCTTACAGTGCGCCTGGTCTAGATGTAGGACCTCTTGCTGGATGTCCAAATTGTCTTCTTCGATATCGGATGACAAGGTGGACACTCCAGCATCTTCGCTGTTCTCATTGCTGATCTCCTCCCGATCAGTATCGTGATCATTCTGGTTCATCTGAATTGTAGAGCGAACATTAGCTATCTCTAACACTATACACGAAGATTGGAGTTCAAACATTTGACCAGCAATGAAAAGGGGCTTTCTCCTTGAATGCAGGTGCCAGTGCTCGCTAGCGGTGTGCTTCTCGATTCTTCTGTGAATAGTGATTCCTCACCTGGCTGGCCGTAGGTTCCATGTTGATGAAGTGAAGTTGCGGAATGTAGACAGAAGCATATAAGAGTAAATACAGTAGGAAGTTTAAGAGAATGACGGGAAAATATGGCAACAAAGTAGCATGTGGTCGAGGAGGATGGAATTTGATGGGTGCCTGGACAGTGTCCAGCAGTGTCTGCGGTTGATATATATATTGTCAAAGCTAGTTCTGTGTTGTGATTCAGGAAGCGTCAGGTGCACCGGATGAGATGGATTCTTCATGCCCCCAATTCCCAAATGTTAGCATTCGTATCCAAATACGCTATTGATGCAAGAATAGGAGGTTGGATTAAGCCAACATACCTAAAATTTGAACCTGATGCACCTGAAGAAGTCGAGACATCAACATGGTTGTATTACTAACTAACTCTCAGGGCCGGACATAGGTGGAATACTATGAATTGGGTTGATTATGATCGCCCCTGCATATACCTCTGCCGAAGGTAGTTCATTATGCCTCTAGTTTGAGCATATGAGAGGTGACCGCGTGGCACAGAATCATCAGTGTGTTGAAGAATCTTGCAGGACTTGGATGGAGGATAGAGTTGGGACCATCGTGAGTGGCATCAGTTGAAGTTACATGGGTTCAAACTGAGTTTGTTGCTGATAGTGGATAGATATGAATCTCTGAATGCAGTATACCAGTCGGATGGACACCCTATCTTGATGATATTCAGTTGTTTTAGGATTCTGCAGCAAAGTTAGCGGTCGATTAGGCAATATTGGGTGCTGAACATCACTTTCAGCGGTCTGAGTCTGCTGAAGTCACAATATGTATGCAGTCAGTGTAAGAGAGAATGGAGAAGTTGGGTTTACAAGGAAGAGATTCAACATAGAGAAAGAACGGTAAACGTATGATGAAAACTCAGGGGTAATCCAATCAATTCCAGTTCTCATCAATGCCAAGATTGCTAGCGAATGGGTCATAAATAGTCACACCCATCAAGATGTTGCGCATACTATCATGTAAACACCGCATCATTTAATCACAAACATTATGAGTCTCAATGCTACAATGTTGACTTAACATAAATATTGGCGTTCAAAGCAGTGCATAAGAACAATATGAATGCATCATGAGGCTTCATCTGACAGTGGAAAGACGAATAACAGCATGCAGTTCCGGCCAATTCAGGTGCAGCAAGCATTGAATTGGCACGCAGGATAAAATCTAATTGCTGCGATTGCAGGCTTGCCTTACTTTGACGGTTAACTTGTACTCTCAGAAACTGCCTTTTCTTTACCAGAGCTTTGATCACGATTTTTTCTTCATGCACACTTGGGATTGGACGTTGGCTGAAATCAGATATCTTCTGTTTATGATTTGTCATGAACTTCAGGCGTTCAAGATATGCGGTGGGCGGAAGCTTGCCGGTCACTGAGACTGGCATTCAGATTCTATCTCTTCGAGCTCTTTTGATGGAAATCGGTTCACATAATATATTTTAGGATACTGTTTTTGGCGGCCGAAATATACATGGTAGGCAAAATGTAGTTAAGTCTGCATTAGAAGCATTGTGAATTTAAGCCTATTCGAGGAAGGGTGGTATACAAGTGAGCAGGAGTTGCCGGTCATCTGCAGAATCGCTGAGCAGAAGGTGTCTTTTGAGGTTGACTCTCTCAAGCTGCGGCTTGATTATGGAGCCCGAATGACAGAAGCTATTTTAGGATCTTGGAAATGTAAGGTCTGAACACACATCTTAGTCAGAATTCAGGTAAGTGTGGGTACTTATCGGCCAGGGCAGTGCATCTACGGTAAGCGTGTGGTGGACACCTTCCTCCAAAGGATAGGTTTACACAGAGCATGGCAGATATGGCATTTAAGCAGCGTCCTTCACATACCGATCACGCATAGATTCAGATATTAGCTGGGTTCAAGCTGGATGAGCCTTCCCTGCACCTAAAAGTTTGGTGTCTGACTGATGACACTCTGTGTGCTGGCAGCGACAGATTCAAAGGTAATGCAAAGTGCGTATTCACGGTTCAGAGGCGTGCCTGGAGTGGGATCATAGGTGAGTAATGAGTGCCGGCATGTCAAAATTAGCCGTTGAATAGAATTAGTGTGCGGTGTCAAATCTGAGACCATCACACTGGACAGGAGAGTAGATCTCAGGTGTGCCTGAACTTCGTTCCTGAGCGAGGAAATAGTCGGCTGTATTCTTCAGGTGAGCTTGGAATATGCGAGCCATGTTTTACGATACGATACATCAACTCGATATCACTTAGACAGTCTTTCTATCCCTGGATGACTAGAGATCTACTGTGATGAATCAGTCTCAGGAGAATCGAGATGTTGATAGCGATACTCATGTGCAATTGACTGTAAATTATTCAGCATTGTTGATTCTGTGAATATCCCGAATTCTTTCGCAATTCTTGTGTCTGGTGCACCTGCAATAGACAAGAAACAAATGATTTGAATCACACATGGAGGTTCAGGCGCACCTGATAACTGGCATCCCGTTGGCAGGATTCGGTATCACAATTCCACACGGACAATCTACGATGAAGATGATATGTTACTGCAGCTTCGTCAAATTGACACAAAGAGAATTGTACAGCACCGCAGAAATTGGCCTAGTCGGCCATTAAACTGGCGCACCTGCTTTTCATTACATATTGCAGCATCCAACTGAGTCTATGTTAACGTTTACCAGATATCTGTTGATGATCAACGTCATCCCATATCTATCTCTATAATCAACTAACACGAAATGGAATCAAGCTCTAATCAATTCTCCCCCCGAGCGCATCATTCTCCATACCATTTGCCTATTTTGCATCAGTTGGTGTGATTGTGTTGGTAGAATGTTTAAAGAGGTGTACCTTGATTACACTGCCCAGATAATTATTGTTCATTCTGGCCATCTGACAGCACAAAATCTCCTGGCTCCGTAAGCTACTTCGTATGGTCTTCGCAACACTCCAGAATCCGGTATATTATCGAAGTCGTGATGTTCAGTCGGCTCATCAGGCCATGCAGGACTTTCATTTGAGCCACTCCACAGAGCTGATGGAGATCACTTGCTCTGTTATCATAACTACCGGGTCCAGCGTTCAATAGCCGGGTGTGTGGAACACTGTTTTGCCCCAGTCAGAGAACCCATGCAAATGCCTGGCGCTGCTCATTCAATCCCCAGAACTTCTGAGTTTTACCGCATGATTTGCTGCTGCGAGATTTAGGCCTGTCCCACCAACTTTGGGTGTAGTTACGAACACAGTGGGATTTGGCAAATCTTCGGATGTCAGCTGCATTTTTGTGCGCTCATCGTCGCCCATTTCCGCATACATGTAGACAATATCCAAATGATTTGCAAGGAACTTTGTGAGCCACCACTTCGAATGACGAACTTGGCCTGGCAGCGGACAATCTAGCACCAACTTTTCACGAGGAGGTGCACAAGGCAAGGCGCTCTGATTACTTGCATGCTCAAGCAGGAGCGCCTCATTGGATGCTTCGTCTTCGTCAGGCTCGGGATACTCCGCAGGTTCCTATTCCAGCATTGGCAGAAATGTGTCTCTTAGCCAGCAGAAAATTGGAGAATCCACCCAAGTGTTGAGTGGCCATTCATCGTGCCATTGTCCAGAAATGTCATTCCGATCCTCGGTGTCTCCCAATACCAATGAGACGCATGCCCGCCGCCATATATGAACCCTCCACGCTCCTGAAGCACCCCGTGAAGTGTATCTCTCCACGAGTGTCTTTAGTTTTGTTTACTCTTCTGGAGTCCATTCGAGATCAACAAGGTGTGCATTCTCCTTCGCTATCCGAACAAGTGGTTTCCCAATTGCAAGTTTCGATTCTGACCACCTCCTGATCGTCCAGGGCTTTGCAATCTGAATCATCGGATGTGCCACATCCTGTTGAGCGTCTTCGTATTCAATCCGGATAGGATGCATCAATCTCTTGACCGCGGAATACCATGCCATAACGCCATGCTTTTCCAACACAGTATCATCCTCTGGATCGTCATGCGCACCTGGAAACAGCCACATCGTCTGAAAACACCAGTCATAGAGTGAATGGAAACCCGGCGTTGCAGTGACTTGAAGTTTGAATCCAATTCTCGCTTACATCCCAATTCACGAACCCACACTATTTTTCGTCTCATACCGATGAGACTCATCAAATATCCCAAAACTCCATGAACAGTGTGAGAGTTGGCCATTGCTTGATGGTTTCGCTCTGGATGTTAAGGTATCATACAACTGAAGGTGGACATTCGATCGGTTATCTGGCATGTCAAGACTGGTGTTCAGATCCTCGTGGGTGAGATTTGGATCTGCCATGTGCAAGATGTCAATTGGTTTGAAATCTGTTGCAAATGTCATCTGGTCGATGACAGTCGTGAACGTCTCTGCAACTCCGGGCATTGTCACCACCGGGATTGGTTCAATGGCGGATGTTAGTGCTGGATGCCCCTGCAGTGGAGTTTTCTGGATCTCCATGAGGTGGCGGGGCATTGAATTATGTCTCCGCAGTAGATACCATTCCCGTTCTTCACCGATTATCCCGGGAATGTCGTTCTGTACCATATTCACCCACTGGTCAAGGGTATTCCCCCACACAATTGACAGCGGTAACCCCATTACAACTTTCTCAGTCAGCAGTTTGCAAATCATTGCTGCTGCCACCAAGGTGAAAGTCTTTCCAAGTCCCATTTCATCCGCCACCAGTGCTCCTGGCATATCAGCATCCCAAACCCACCTCCTCACAATGAACCAGATCACCCAGACCTGGTGAGCCAGAAACTTCGTTCCTGGCAGGCCAGGAATTGAATGCTTGTGGCCTGGAACACGGTCATCTGTTGATTGACGAATCGGATGAGCATTCAGCAGCCAGACCGCCTCCTCAAGTCACTCGTGCTCAAATTCGTTGTTGATTGTGTTGAGAACAGAATCCAATTCTAAACTGGTATTTTCTGGATCGAGGTCCTCCTCGCCATCTGCTTGCTCCTGAACCTCTCTTGCACCTTGGTCGGTCTGCTTTTCGTCCTCAATGATCTCTTTCAGTTGCTCCGATGTAAGTTGGGCTGATGGGTTCATACTCTGGCACTCTTGAAACTCACCGTGATGTTAGGTATTTCACAGCCAAGAATTTGGACCCAACAAGTATGTGGAATATAATCAATTCTATTCACTTAATTAGAACTTACATTAATACTACTATCCGTCTCTTTCTCACCTGCCTCCGCATCCACCACTCTTTCATTTTCATCGGCTCCCTCCCAAGTCAGAGTATACAGAGTAGCAGTGGGGCATAACTATCCGGAAGAAGGCTTGCGGGGATTACCTCTACCGGTCCAATTCCCTGCTCCGCAATATCCTTCCCTGTAGCTGTCTTCATTTCTACCCAACATAGTTTCACATTATGTCCCAGTTTCAACTTGAAGGCATTTGAAAGGGAACTGTTGTATGAAATCTGACCATATGAAAGGTCATTCATCATTTGCCCCGGTGCGTGTAATCCCATATACTCTTCCTCCAATTCGGCCTGGGTCAGGGTGCAATAGTATATCGCAGTCAGAGAGTATGGTTCGTTCAGGCTACAATTTTGTTCGATGAAATCAATCCGCTCCTCCCAGTGCTTCACATCTGAGTACGAAGCTTAGTGTTGCATGCTGGATGTCTGGTCATTGTTGCCATTCGGCACTCGACGAATCACAACCATGAAAGTTGTATTTGGCAACTCTGGGAAGTTACCTCTCGCTTTTTTGCCCGCACGCTGTGCCAAATCCATCGCTGGTTGCTTGTTGCCTTGCCTCCCTTTCTTCCTCGCATCCAGAACCTCTGTCCGCGGGCGGTTCTGCAGCCGGCTGAAAATGTTTCGTTGAGAGCCTAATGGGGGGTCTACCAGGTGCGCCGGGAATTTGTCCTGGAGTAGTGGAAGCAGAAGAGGTCGGCCGAATGACTGAATTGTTTCCAGGCGGTGCTGGAGGCACTCGAGGTGCGCCTGGAGATGACGGCCCATGTCCTGTGAATTGCTGAGGGGGCAACATTCGAGGTCCACAATATCCTCCTTGGTGGATATGGTATCCTTGCCACGGTGGCCCATAACTCGGATTTCCTTGGGTTGCACCAGAACTTGGTTGTGAGCTTGGTGTCATGTTGAATGGAACCTGGTGGTTGAACTGGAGAGCGCCTGGAAAGGGTGGCTGCGAAGGCGGATAACTGTACCCTGGTGGTGGCGGTGGAGGTGAATCAAGTTGATATGCAGGTTGCCCGAATTGGGTGTCTTTGCTTGGTGTATTTCCAGGATTATTATATGATGCTCCCACATTGTCATCGGGGCGCTGTTGTGAGCCATACAGCCCACCTGTTGGAGCCATATTGGTTGTCTTCGGCGGAGATCCATTTGTCGACATCGTATGTGAACAAAAGATGGTAGAAATCAAATAATCAATCCAATTGGAGATTTCGAATGAAGCGGAGTAGGTTGAGAATATTGAAGGTATCAGCGACCTTTGGCAGAATGAAGGCGTCTTATATCCATCTTAGTTGTCACGAACTGCGTTGTTTCACTTCGCCTTTGATCCCATGAAACCCGGCTGAGAAAAAGAAATCATAATCATACACTTCCCTCCTATCTTTGTTATATGCTCCACTTCGTATTGTAGGATCTTGGATAGAAGCTCACCTTTGTTCAGTCCATGACTGTAAAGGTCATAGAAGGGATACGGCATGATATCTCCAGGAACCCAACAAGAACTATATCCGGTTGGAAGGTTAGCATGACTAGGCAATTTACACTCAAAATGTGGGTGTACGACCTGCACTTCGTTCAATATGAGGCATTGTTAGTCGAGCAGCAACAGTGATTGCTTCATTTTGAGCTTCTGGTGTTAACCTCGTTCTCTCCTCAGGATCCACCCACCGGTCAAGGATTGTTACTGACGAAAATGTCCTACCAGTCCATCAGTTCTCAATGATCAATTGAACGGGCATACAGCCAGCTAGGAAACTTACCTATTCATTGTATTGAGCTGATGTTATCCACTGCTTGAGGCTCGAGCGTAGACATAACCTGCACAATGCCGCAATGACGTAGTATACGATAAGGCTGATAGTAGTAGCACCTGAACATGAGTAATGAAAGTTGATTGCCGTGATGACATAAGAAGCTTTCATTGCTAACAATTTTCAGTAGATAATGTGCAGCATTATTGTGCGGGATTTGATAGATATTATACTAGTTTGTGAAGAAAACTGATCGTAAAGTGACTTTGTTTTACCCCTCCACTACATTTGGTGGGGTGTGATGCGGCTTTGAAAGTGATATGCAAACCTGAGTTAGAGTAAGCTCGCTTTCACACAATTATCCTTGAGGCTCAAATCCAGCAACAAACCATACCCCCTAAAGCATCATCGAGATTCATCAGAACACTGAGCATTTCTCAAATATGGTCCACACTCGCCGGAAACATGTTAAATGCTTTATCTGCAACAAGAACTTATGCAATGAGAACCGACTAGAAGCTCACTATCAACAATATCACTCAATATCGATGAATGAAGGGCTATTACCCAATGGGATTCTACCACCTGCAGGCTTCCCTCACCCTGAGCCATCATGGTTTGACTACAGAAGATGCATCTGAATGGCTATCGACGAGCTGTCAATTAATGATCTACTCATAGACAACGAACCAGGTGCATCACCACCTGAAGATACTCCCAACAAAGAACCAATAGACCCTCAGCAGCCTGATCTCACCTGTACCCCTGATCCAACAAAGACAAAAGCTCATAGGTAGGTAGTTGGAGTGGACAATGTGGGGGTGAAAGTGTATGGCAAAGCAACTGGATTGTACAACAAGCATCGCAAGTACTCAGAACAATGGAATATATGGCATCCATTTCGGTCCGCACACGACTTTCAGCAGGCTCAATCGTTTAGCCAGCAAACAAAAACCTAGATAAATCAACTTCTCAGGCGTAGACTAGACAACTGCAAAATCGAATCCTTCCAATCTGCAGATGCCATGTAAAAACTCCTCTCTGAGCTCTATTTCGGGCTCGGCCATGATAGTTGGAATGAAGATGACTCACATATCTTTGGAACATTATACTACAGGGATATTTTCAAATGTATCCAGTTCCTCCTAGCACATCTTTCATTTCAGGCACACCTTGATTTTGAACCGGTGCGCCTCGCTGACTCTGAGGGCCGTGGAGTATAATGCCAGATGAACATAGGCGATTGGTGGTGGGATACACACAATCAACTTCCTGCCGGAGCGACGATTGTGCCAGTCATTTGTGCATCCCACAAGACTCAATGGACAAATTCTTCCGGCAATTAGCATCCTTGGCCGCTCTATCTCACGATAGGTGATATTCGAACAGATATCCGCCGTACACCTGAAAAGCACGTTTGGATTCTCGTAAGCTTGATCCCATGTCCCCCGAAATGTGCCAAAAACATACACGAAGCATGGCATTCCACGGTTGGAACTTTGCGGTCTCAACTTAGGCATCTTGAAATCGCTGGCCCCGGCTTGAGATGGGATTGTGCAGATGGATTCCAGCGACAATGTTACATGCTGTTTGCTGCCCGGGTCAGAGATTATCCGGAACAAGTCATGGTTGCTCAAGTCTCATATGGCTCATGTCTGATGTGCGAAATGTCTAAAGGTGTGCCAATGGGGCATTCCACTTTTCGACCACTCGATAACTCAAGAGACCAGCATATTCACTTGGAGCTGCTGCAGGACAACAATATTGATACTCAGCACACTGTAGGTGTCCACCCAATCCGCAACCAGTGCTGGTAATTCCCTCTCCGCGATGTCCCTCGGTCTTGGCAGCCTGATGAATTGCATCAGCTGCTCCTGGGTTTAATTGAAGACTTATTGCACTGGCTGCTCAAATACCTGAAAGCGAGACAGGTCAAGGATCAATTTGATAATCCATTCACATTGGTGCCACGATATCCCGGACTCCAGCACTTCTCTAAACCATTCGAGTCTCTGATAAGCGGCAACTGGCAAGGTAACAAGATCTGTGGAATAATCAGAACACTCGCTGTGAATTGCGCTCCAATTCTTGTCTGCTCCAAGGATGACGGGAAGACTGCGGTGGAAACAGCCTCCGACGAAATGGTAATTGGAGCTATGCGGGCATTATGTCAATTCTCTCTACTTGTTAGCCAACAAAATCACTCTGATCTATCCCTCAAAGCACTAGACAATGCACTCAAGCGATTTTACCAGAAGAAATGAATTTTCCGGCTACTGAAAATGTCGAAGTCTGCGAAGGCCAAAGTAGATGATCTGGTGGCAACGGAATTCTATCAGTTATGCGAACAAACGATTCATAAGATTCATTGTGCAATGGATGCCCTTGGGTATGGGGCTGAAACAGTTTCCTCAACAAAATGCAGGCAATTTCAGGTGGGCCTGAATAGAGCCCAGCAAGCAGCAACCACTTGGTCAGATGCTGATCGTCAGAAGGCGATCGAGCGATTGGAGAGCGAAATCCATCGAGAGACACCTGCTTAACACAAGCTTTTCGATAAATTATTCCAACGTCGTGAGCGACAACCATTGCAGGGAGTCGGGACCAAGGCAACTGGTCCCAGAAGCAAATTCACCAAAGAACTTGCTCCAATGAAAACTGCCGCCGAAGACGAGGCTTATGGGGTGGCAAACCTGACCGCCGACAGGTGACGGGCAGTTCAGATCCGCGTATCCGATGCTGTGACAGACGCCGCAACCTGGAGCCTAGGTGATACAGAGCGCGTCGCTATCCAGCTGGAGAGAGAGATTGATGGCATCACGTCGAATGAACAGAAGCATTTCAAGAAGGAATTCTCCATCCTCATGATCGAGTTTGAAGCTTGGTGGGAGACAATCGGCATTCTGGCGCTGTGGGAAACCATTGAACAGCGCATGATCCATTTCGGATATCCCAAGATGCATCTTGTGAGCTATATATCAGACTCAATTCGCCAAATGGGTTCTGGTGTAAATTCCACTACTGATATTTCTGAACGGCTACATATCACCAATGTGAAAGAGGCATATCGATGTAGCAACAATATCAATTACATTCGACAGATGCTTAAGCACAATGACCAGTGTACCGGTCTTGACTTTATGGAGGAGACACTGTCATATCTTGCACTCGAAGGCTGGTATGATGATGACTCTGCAAAAGTTTGCAACGTACTATCCGCTACCGATAAACGGCGAAGCACACGCAGAGTTAATCTGTTACGTCTCCAAACAATTCAGAATGTGACCTTTATCCGCCCTGTATCACAGCAGGTATAACATTTCAGAGAAACGCATGTCCGCGGAGTGTGCATAAGTATCAAATTAACTTCACTCAGAGATGCATCAGAAGATTCCGGAATTCCCAACTTTGGACAGCTATTCCGGGCTCAAATTGAAGAGGACTGTGGACCCAAAGTTTGTGGACTCATGCTCGGATATGATCAGAATGCACTCTTTGACAGTATATTTATTAAACTCCAGAATGGGCTGTTGTACTACTGTCAACCATTTCACAACCCTACTTCTGTTGAGCATCTTGGACTTGATTGCAAAGTAGAATATAGCAATGCCAACCAAGGGGTCATGGCTGAAGCTTATGACATGTGGGTCAAGTATACGCAAAGTGAAGAGAATGACCTCGATAACACCTTCCAAGGACAAATTCTGTCACTTCCTGGATTATACTTCAGCTGGAATCCACCGAATCAGATCCTCCAATTTCAGGAGTGTCTGCCAGCCGGCAAAGCAATATCGACGTTTTCTAAGAGGTGCAAATAGACCCAACAATGGGTATTATGTCCTCAAGCTCAAGAATACGCAGTGGTGATTCCAACACAGTTCAAAGATGTTCACAGTTGGGCTGATTGTGTTGACGGGTTCATCCGGGTGGTCAAACAGACGAATAAGATGCATATTGTACGTTTTGGAGCAATAGTTGGACCGGCACATTTGGTGCGGGAGAATGTTGCATCGGGCGGCATCGATAGCGTATGGCTTGTAAATGATCATGTTGATTTAGATACGTACTGGACTGTATATTAATCAGATTAGAATGCCTGATTCATGTGTTTAGCTCTGAGAGAGTTTATCGAATTGTACTATTCGATATAGAACATTATAAATCATCCCTCCAGGAGAGTCTGGTTCCATGTGCACTGGAATGGTCTTGCAGACGAGTGTCGTAGTCCCAGCAACTCCGAAATTTTACCAACTTAAAGGCATGATTTTATAGCATTCTGAAGATGACTTCATACTCTGTAGAATATTCTGGTATTCTGTTCCGCAACTTCAGGAGCATTGAGGAGCACCTGAAATTACCTCTCAGAGCAGCTGAAAAGCACATCGTTTGCAGTCAGCTTGTTTGGGAGCTTCTGGGAGCTTCTGGAAGCATCGGTGTGGCTGTTCAGAATAGCCGAGTCGTTGAGTTATGACATCCGAACCATTTTACATTTTGCTGATGTGCGATTGGAATCAGCATCAGCTGCATGATCAACATGTTCGTCAATGGAGTACCACTTCACATTGACTTTGGTACACGGCTTGAGTTTGGGTAGTAAGTTGGCCTTCAATCCTGCCTAGAGCATATCGTACAGTATCAGTTGGAACTGCATTTCATCACACTCTGCATCTCTCCAATTCGGCCATAGTCGATTGGCATATGCTGGTACATTGTCATTGGCATTGTGGTAGCCCTGCAGGATGTCGTAATATAATTTCCTAGGCCCATTCGGTCTCCAGTCCTGATCACCATACATCTTCTGTACGTCTCCAACAAACAGTCGAAATTGTGGAGGCATAGTGAGTTGCTCTGTTGTTGGTCTTGGCCCGAGGTAATTGTGCCAATCATAGTCGTCTTTTGCATGTCACAATTGGTATGGTAGGCCCAGCTACCATTGTAGTCTAGAGCATACTGAACCTTATCAGTGTTATCGTGAAACAGGTATTGGGGAGTATGGAAGGTGGATCGAAGTGAGCGAATATAGACTTCCAATTCTCAAGCATTTCCACAATAGCGTTTCGGCTGTGCCATCTTGATCTTGTGCTGCAAGTCTGACAATAATGGTCCCTGTTGTTCAAGGAGTTCGGTGTTATGGGGCAATAGGAAGCTGTTCAGCTTTTGCTGTCGCTCCGCCATCACCTCCAGATCGATCTTCGATGATGGAGTCAGTTTGTCATTCTCGTGTGTGGACTTATTTGTTTCTAAGGTGTCATCATCGATATCAGAGTAGTCATCAGAATGGGGGTGCTCATCATCGTGCATGATTCTGCATCCGCAATCACAGTCTTCCCCCATTTCCACCTCGACTGGAACGGTTGGAGTCACTGAGCCAAGGGTGATCCGACTGGCAAGACTTGGAGTGTCACAACCAATTGACACGTGAACCGACACTGCACACACACAGCCATTGCCTTAGAGTAGGGGAACTGTATTTGTCTGTTAGGAAGGCATTGAGTGTTGAATTGCTTAGATTTTGCTGATTGTGTTCATGTTGTGATGTATCCGAAAAATGGGGTAAAAATAAAATACTGCGAGCAAAATGTATCCAGTGACTAAAGACCAAGAATAGTGTAAGGGCACTTATGCCAGAGTCCGGCTAAGTCAGACAGAAGAGTGTACTTGTAGGGATATGGTTCCGAACAGGGTCAGAGTGATCACACATGATATGTAGGTGGTATGATTTGCAGGGATGATCATGATCCTCATGAGCAATCCATTTCAGGATGGGGCTTTCCCGGCCAGATCACCTGCTGGCATAGCAACCCTAATGTCTAGTCCAAAACCTCGCCATTTCAGTCGATAACGATATTTATTGGGTAAACTGCAGCTGAATTGTGCGAGTTTCTAGATGTGTGTAAGCAATGAGTTACCCTCTACAGCCAAACAATATCCCTTGATTCTATTTTAATATGAACTTCTAAAATTACGCTATTCCAGCTAATATTTGCTTGGCATTTCAATTGTTTGCATAACAACTTAAAGGGAGAAAAGAAATGATAACTAATCTATAAATAAAAAGCAGAGATACCAATTTAACAATCTTACTAAGTGATTGAATTATTTCCATTGCATTATAGAATAACAGTTATTCCCTATAACTCCCAATACATAAAGGTAAATATGCACAGGAGTTCACAACAGATGATATATGAAACCCAGCTGGGGTCAGTCCTTATTTGACATCATATTTCAAACCAGACAACTGGGAGAAAATGCATTTGCTCTTGTTTCTATTTGATTTATCATATACGACAATGGTACATTGAAACTTTTACTAGCGTTCAAACAGAATCATATGTGAATTACAATGCGATTCAGTAAGAAAAAATAGGAATATACCAACATGACTTAATGAGTGCAAAATGAAAAGAACTACCTGAATGTAAAGAACATATAAGATGATAAAGGGTTACAGAATGATGATGAGATTGGCAGGCAAGCTGCAAAGTAAAGACTGATAAAGTAAAGTAGCAATTTCAGGCTGGGAGTACTGACTTGAAACAGAGAGTGACTCCAGAGGATGAAGGGTACTGTGAAGAAGAGGGGCATCGAGCTGGCCACCAAGGAGTAAAAGATGAGAGCAGTGGTTTCCACAGTAACATCTATTGCCTTGAAAGAAAAACATTTACTTTTATGTTCTGCTTGCAATAATAAAACTGCCAACTGTATTCTCATAGCATTTTCAGACAGTATACAATGAACAGCTATTGCCACCAAGTGTTCTGTGTGGGGTGCAATAATTTCAAAAAATCAAAATGTAGTAGGCTGGCTATCTAAGTGATTGGCAGTACAGCAGGATTGATGATATATTCAATCAAGCACTTTCATTTATGGTGAATCTTGATTTGTTATCTTTCATAATCAGTGGGAGAGAGGTGTTGTACAATAGGTACTTCATATCTCGAATTGGAAGCTCAGTCACAGAGTACTGATCAATCCAGTCTTTACAGACAATATTTCGAAGCACTCCATCTGACAAATGCTCTCCAATACTACCACTTTTGGAGTTTCACAATATATAATTGGGGTTAGACTCAATATTGCAAATCTAATTGACAAGTAATAACTATAACACAACTCTTACTGATAATTGAGTGTGTAGTTATATCGCAAAGTAGGAATACTGTCACAATTGGAATACTGATAGCATGCTGACTGCAGTATCAGCTGATAAGTACTGACAAAGCTGAGCATGCAATGAGAGCTTATAAATTCCATCGACTGTTGTGTGTTTCCCATCTGATATTATTGGTGAATGAGTATTCACATATATAAATTCCTTTATTGATATTAGTGCATTATAATCAGCAGCTGTTTGATTTTGGAGAATATTGTAATCGCCACCAGTCTTTTGAATAAGATGTTCTGGTGTCCATATATCCATAGTAGTTGAAGGACCTGTTTAGGAGACAGCTTAGACTCCATTAATCTGGGGAGAGTTGACTTCTAATAATTGAACAATTGGGGATCATTAACACTAGCTAGTTTCTGGAAATGTGAGAGTGGAGGGGATAGTATAACAGTATCAGCATAGCATTATTTGTTTGGCAGTAGCTCTATTGAAGTATATAATATCTTACCCTGATATGCCTGGCTGTAAAGTAAGATCTCATGTTGGCTATTTGCATCATCTTTTCTGATGTCAAAAGGAATGGTGTACTCTCTAGTATTCTCCAATTTAGCATCACCAATATCCAGATCACTATATTGTATAACCTGCTTAATTACATTGACCGAAATAATGAACAATGATATCTGTGAAATAATACAATAAAGAACTGGTTTGAAGTCAAGTTTTCAATGGCAAATGAAGATTCCCAATCTTCTTATATGTCGGTACTTTTTAGACGTGTACATCTTGAGTCTGATGTGGGCAGTGATTTCATACCTGTCAATCCATAGATTCGACATTTGTAGAATGAATGTTTCATTGGAATATAAGCTCTAAAAATTTGTGAGTATATATACTATCAAGTGTGATAAATTGATGTAAAATAGTACAAGGAAGTAACTGTGAGCTGAAAAGATTGCAATTTCAGGTAAGTCTTGAATGTGCCCAGGAGGAATGATTTCGGCAGGTCATATGCATATCTTGGATGTCAGATCTCTGTTGCAATTTGGAACTGTTTGGTGAACTGGAATTGATTGAATGCTATTACCCAATGCCAAATATTAGCAGATTTAATAAGTCTGTTATTGAAGCAAAATTGGGAGGATGGTTGAAGACAATTCACAGAGAATCAAACCAGACCAATCCAAAGAACGTGTATTGTTACGATTGGTATGATACTAACAATCTCTGAAGGCCAGCCGAAAGAAGTATAGAAAATATATTGATGATAATTGCCACTGCATATAACATCTTCAGAGATACTACATATAACTGTACTTCCGTTATTTCATATACTAGTGCAGTATAGATTCATTGTGAAATCGGAACTTTACAGCATTGGATAGAGGTGATATGTTGAGAGTGGCAATGATTGAGTTACAAGAGTGCAAATCCAGTGCGTTGATCTTAGAGAATACATATGCATTTCTGTATAGGTTGTATCTATTGGAAGGATAACCAAATTGGATAATAATTAGTTGTAGTATAATCCTATAGCTATTTGCGCAGTTGGTAAGGCAAAATTCTGGATATATCTTAACATTCATACAGTATCGGACTATTATCCGCCCACAATGGTTACCACAATATTTCATTGATCCAATATTGGTGAGTATTTATGAATACATTGGAGAGATATAATACAGAAAATAAATTGTAATGCATAATCAACCTTCAGGGGTACTCAAATAGATTCAAGTTACTGACAGTGATAAGATTGCATATAAATCATTCACATATACCCACTAACACTCTGTTACGCCTTCAGTGTTACAGTAATATTTCCGGGATCATACACAATCAGTCAATGATCCGTGGATAGATGTTTGATTCGATATCACGAACTGTCACTTGGATTTCTATATTGGATCTACCTTCTGGATTTGTTCACCTATTAGTCATATCTCCATTACCCATCCTTTGTATCAGCTGATCCATGACAATGGTCAAGCCAAGCGCAAATAAGATGTGTATCATCTTTGGATCCGTACTGGTCGCAACTTCTTGATTCTCAATGGTTACTCCTTATCGGCAGGAAAGCTTAATCCTGGTCGCCAACTAAATGACAATTCAGTCATGCTCCAATGGTTCATTCCTAGGGTGATGAGGTGTGGTCAATATCGGACTACCATGGCATCTTGAGATATGCAGGGTCATATGAGAGATAAGTCATTAACCAATGATCAATATATCGGAGTCCTGTCGACCGAATGGACTTCTACAAATTAACCCTTAGTTTGACCACACTCTCTGTGTTTGGGCAAATAGGACTTGGGATTCATATGTCCCGAGTGATGCAGGATGCACTCCATTTGATATATGGCAAAACTACACTGTTGCAGATCACTGTATATTTGGCTCCAATACAGCGTAGTCAAATAAAGCGTTCTGTTGTTTGCTGCGATTGTTGAACCGTTACGTACCCAGTGGGTATACGAGAGGGCACTCTCATTGGCTCTTGGTGACACGAACCTGTTTGTTGATATTTGGCTTCAGATAAGGTCGGATCCATACTGTTACGGCGTAGGCAGGTACGGTGATACCTGGGAATAATAGCAGAAAGATACGGGTGGTGCGGAAGGAATTGTGTTACGGAAAGACGAAGACGTTGGAAGACGCGGAGGAAGCGGCGAGATGGTGGCAGGATAATTTAGTAAGATAAAAGAAGTGGTTAGAGGTGTTGTGATGTCGGACGATGTGGCGTGGTTGTTACGATAAGGAATAACAG
>Ga0307512_10000260_pt1 | contig 75416 bp, 81 predicted proteins | sample 14_EM_MG_FD_200267 | JGI IMG/M metagenome (GOLD analysis project Ga0307512, IMG submission 200267) | Populus trichocarpa ectomycorrhiza microbial communities from riparian zone in the Pacific Northwest, United States - 14_EM | ecosystem: Host-associated > Plants > Roots > Unclassified | place... | reverse complement strand
AACACCTCTAACCACTTCTTTTATCTTACTAAATTATCCCGCCACCATCTCCCCGCTTCCTCCGCGTCTTCCAACGTCTCCGTCTTTCCGTAACACAATTCCTTCCGCACCACCCGTATCTTTCTTCTATTATTCCCAGGTATCACCGTACCTGCCTACGCCGTAACATTGACGCTCTGTTGACACTCATTCTCAGATTGGGGCAGCGACCAAGTTGCTATCTGTTTTGCCTATAAAGAATGCCAATACGTTTCTTTTGCATGGCAGTGACCAATTGAATATTCAATTACCTTACTTACAAGACCAAAAATCGTTGACGCTCCGTTGACGCTCATTTTAATGTAATGTCTAGTCAAAATCTGGTGCCATTGATAATTGTACTAATGATTATTTAAACTTATTGGATGCTTTTTGGGCTGATTATGACTGGATCCTGTGGCTTTAGTAATATTCTGGCATGGGTCGCACTCATTGTATTAAAAGGTATGTATCACGTTGAATAACGCATTTCGCCTGCTATGCTTGTGTTTATCAACTACCATATCGACATAACTGGTCAATACTCTCCCATCACAATTCTCTACGCGAAATTCTTGGTCAAAGCAACATAAAGAACCTGCTGAAAACATATTTTCCCATTCTGTCCTAATTTCTTCTGTTTCCCCTGATCCTCCTTGTTTCGGTAGCATTGACCGTCACCAACCCCTTTTCAGTCTTTTTCTTTGACCTATATGTTGGCGGAATCAATCTGGGCAGATTTGGAGCAGCACACACGTCCTGCTGCTCAGGGCATTCCGGGTCCTTGAAGCAATTGTCTTGCTCTACATCTGATTCATTGTCTGCCTCACGGTCGTCTTCACTCTCATTTGGATTATCCAAGTCACTGTTCCATTTGAGCCGATTTTCAGTGTCGGAAATACTTTCGGGTGAACTGTGGTCATCACTTTCGACTGGATGATGTTCGATTCTCCGTATTCAGCGAGCATTCAATACTTCAGTTCGTCCTCCTGCGAGTTCCTTTGCAGACAAAGCTGGTGGCAACAGTAATCTTTCCGACAATTTAAATGCAGCCGCACCATCCTGTTGAAAAAGTGACCAGATGCTTGGACACTTTCTTCCGTATCCGAAATGTATCCTACGGCTGTTATCTGTTTGTCTTGAGCCCGTGATTCCTTCTGTGTAGTACGTAGGTTTTGGCTGCCCTGCCACATCTCCAAAACGTTGTGGACCTTGGCCATTCTGTGCAGTTTCCTTTCCTCTGCCTCGCTCTTGAATTCCAAGTCGTTATCGGTTTCCGACCTATCCAATACAGGGTCATCGCCAGCCAATTTCCCATCATTAGCATGAGCATACTGCCATACTAAAACATTTTCCCAAGCGGTCTCGCCCATGGTTTTTGACTGCCTCCAGCCGATAACCTCTCGTCCAAGGAAAAAACTGGCCTCCACTCTGACACCATGTCGTATGATTGACAATATGTCGTGTGCCACATTGGAGAGATCGGCGTACTTCAGGTGCGGTTCATCTAGCTGTCGCCACCATTCCGCGATATCCGGGATCCAAAATGTACTGCTAATCTCCATCGAGTCGGAGTGGTAATCATCGAGATTCAGATTAACTTGCCCCCAGTTTTTTGGTGATTCAGGCGGCAAATTGAAATAGAGCCTGGTGGCGGTCAATAAGCGTGCTGGGCAATCGCTCAGTCCGGGTGTCGTTTTGGCCAAATTTCTAGGAGTTTAGTATTCTTCATCACCACTGGACCAATCATAAAGATCAAAAGATGATTGACCAGATTGAGAAGGCATTGCAGAATGGATGAAGTCATTGCTCAGTAGTTTTTCATGTTGAGTGACCGACAATCGTCTGAGTTTGGTGCAGTATTCGTTGTCCACATACTTCAAAAATGCCTCTTGGTATTGGGTAGTATATGAAGTCTCATCCTCAGGATTGATATCCATTCCCTTGTCCCATTTTCTAAACGATCGCAACTTGCGAAAAGGATTAAGAATATGTGCTGAAATGAGAAGCATATCCGTCGTTGGAGTGACTTCAGCATAGTATTTAGACAGCTTTTGTCGCGCAAACTTCGCAGCGAAGTATAAATCTTCCTTCCACTGAGTTTTCTTCTTAGCTAAAGCTTGCAAAATGCCATCCATATGATCAAACATGTCATTATAGACGGTGATAAAATGATGCAGTGTGACTGTATGTCTTTTCGACATCCACAGAGTGCAGTATCGGAATGGCCTTAACACTTCCATGACGTACTTGACGATTGTCCATTCATCCTCTCTTGTGTAGAGTGACCGGTAATCACTGTATTATGGATGCTTCAGCCACTCGCGGGTAAATTCTCGTAATCGATAGGCTCACTCAAGCAACTCCATTGTCGAATTCCACCGTGTTTTCACATCCATAATAGGAAGGACTGCAATTCGTACTTTGTCTTTTTGACAGTCAATAAACTAGTTTCGACGACCAGGTGTCAACGTAATCAACAAAGCTGGCATTCGCTGCCATATGATGGTCAGTTTCAGAATTTTCAGAGTATCTTGAAATACGTACTTTCTCAATTATCTTGGCCAAACCTGGTTCCATAGCAGACACCTTATTGATTCTAGTGTTGCCCTCATTTCGAAGTCTTTGACTCTTCCCAATCTGTTTGCTTGCATTCTCTCCAAATTGCTGATCATGCTCATGTGCTTCCCATGACTTTGTACGGCCTTTGAGACCAAGACCGCTCAAGAATGCACCTAAAGCAAGCTGAATGACATGCGCCATGCATGGTATGTGGTTTCTCAATGCAGGCCACACGATTCCTGAGGCCTGAAGTGTGGGTTGTAGTTCCCAAGTCATCGAGTAATTCGAGGAGGCATTATTAGTTGTCATTACAAGCAAGCGGCCATCAGTAAGCTCAAAACAATCTAGAACTCCCTTCAAATGTGTGGCTAGCCTTGCTCCAGTATGTTGACCCTTGACCTATTATCCTGAATTAGCTGTTGGAATAGAAAAAGAACAGGCTATTGACCTCATCCAAAGCGAGTTGCACTTCCCGCATTGCCCAATTGCGATCCGTATAATATGGAATGACCGACCTTATTGCCAATTTGTTTGTTGATTTCCACCTGTCTAAACCTAAACTAACTTTATTTCTTGTTGGCAACTGCTTCTGAATTGCATCCACAGTCAGTGAGTATTCCCTCCGACAAATGTTGCTATGGGTGCTCGCTGACGGTAGCACCAGCTCGCTGCGTAATGCGTTATATGACCGCCGTAGCTCAAGGTTTAATATAGCGGCCCATGGTATATGAGCCGAAACATATCCTGACATCAGGTCGCAATTCCAAGGGTCTTGGTGAAATTCGGCGGTTACAAAGTCCTTAGCTGCTAGTTTGGAGTGTTTTGTCTGTTAATACAGTCAATACAGCTTAGAAGTCAATGTTGCAGATGAATTTCTCTTGCGAACTTACTATTGTAATCCCATGACTTCCTTGCCTCTTCAATATGGCCAGTGCTGCTTCATTGACTGTTGAGCTAGTCAATTTAGTAACCTCCGACTGTGTTAATTCGTTCAATTTTGCGATGTGCGCTTTTGCCAGCAACTGTTTCCCCATTGAGTTGGTCCCATGTTCTGATGGATGGTGGAGAACTTGATGACAAACAATACATATGATGCCAGGGCTCCCGGTCTCCTCAATTCCACAATGCAAATAGAACCGCCCTGAAGGCGCATGTCTAGAATTTATCCAGTCAATGGAATGCGTTGAGCCCACATTCATATAAGCCCACCAAGCATCGAATATGATTTGTAGTGTAAGGTCGTCCAAATCATGAATAAAGACACGTCCATTTTTGGAAGATATCATTACGTCTAGCAACGAGGTATTCAACGATTGTGAATCTGACATGTCGGTAGGAATTGGATGGCTGGGTAATTGGAATCAAAAGGATGTCATTAGGTATGGTATTGTCCAGAAGATTGCTGGTTCTTCAATATTGACTCTAGAGCTACGAGCAACAAAGAAGTAAGCCCTGTGAGACATTGCATGCCTAGTTGTGCAGTGGTATACAAGGACGTATTGGAAAGACTGACTGTTAATAATTCAATTTCGGTACAACACAATGCAGTATGTTGCTGTGTAGGTTACTGCGCCAGCACAAAAACTGTTGACGCTCTGTTGACGCTCATTTTGAGGGGGCAGTAGTGATATCGTTGCTAGCATTTTTGCCTATAAAGGCGGCAATTACTTCTATTACGGATTCAAGCCGACACTGTTGAGCTGATTGGATGTACGGATGTCACTATGGCAAGGACTATGATTTAACTTGCCTCTTTTGTAGTCAGCACCATTGGTCATCGATCGACCTTATGTCGATGCGACATGTCTCGGTACATGATCCAATCGACACCGTCACATACGCCTGCACAAACTCGACTACTCGAGCGCACCCCACCGTACTACAGGTCATGAGCCCTTGCGTTTCAAAAGGGAACCAACGATCAATACTTCCACTTGCATTTGTCTAGTGGAGGTCATCATTGTCACGGAGAAGCGTCTCCACATGCCAAGCAATTACCCTGCATCCCGCTGCGCTTCTGACGGTGGCTGCTGGACGTCACCCGTACAGTCTGAGATACAACGATAACTGACAATTGCGTTACAAGATTAGTTCAACTACGATCACCATCACCAAGTACAATGGCATGAACTATGCACAATGGGCAACCGAGATGGCCCTACTTCTTGAGCAGAAGCAAGTGTATGGTATCATCAAAGGATACGACGATAAGCCGGAAGAGGCAGCAGCAAACGCGACCACTACAGAGAAAGCCGCGTTCAAAGACTGGATGAATCACCATGGTGTTGCCAGATCGACTATCCTGCTGGGCAAGGAGCCGAGGATCCAAGCGGAATACACGGTCGTCGAGGATGCGAAGACGCTTTGGGAAATGCTAGCTTCAGCCTACAAGTCAAAGTTGAAGCTCAACATCTTCGAGATTAGGGAAGATCTTGGGAGCATCAAGCAACAGGACTGTGGAGATGTCGACAATTACGCATCACAGATCAATCGGAAAGTCCAGGAATACAATCTCTGCGCAGGGCCAACGACCACTGACACTGACGCTGCCGACACCCATGCAAATGCCACAACAATCGCCTAGAAGAGTGCGCAAGAGCACATCTTCTACCTCCTTCGAGGGATCCCAAGGAACGACAAGTGGATAGCCTTCCTGTAGCTCATAATGGACGAAAATGCCATGATGACTACCACCGCTGATGAGATCGTCACCAAACTCGTCAAAAAGGAAGCTGCAATCAAGAGAGAGAATGGGCTCGCTCCAGAAGCTCTGCTCTTTGCAAAGAAAGGTGGCAGAGGCGGCAGAGGCGGCAAAGTGGGCAAAAGTCCAAAGAGGGATAAGAGAGATGATAAGAGAGATAATAAGGGAGACAACAATAGGAAAGAGAAGGATCTGCAGAAGTGCTTTCATTGCTAGCGGCCAGGGGATATCACCGAGCACTGCTTGAGCAAGCAACCCGGTGATCCTCCAAAGGCTGCCGACACTGCAGCAAAAGCATCGACTGAGACTACTTCAACTCTCACCAGTTCGATCGAGAACAATTGGATGGTGGCTAGCTCAATAGCGTTATCCAGTGAGTGGTTCATCAATTGCGGATGCACAACTCACATCTCCGGTGGTCAATCAATGTTCATCACCTACACCAAATATCCTCTGAATACGAAGAAGGTGAAGGGCTACAATGGGGTCACATTGTTTGCATCTGGATATGGGAGTGTAAGGTTGATTTGCCAGCTACCAGATGGAAAGACGGAAACGATCATACTCCAAGAAGTGGTGCATTTGCCAGGGTCGTACAATCGCATCTTACAGTCTCAGATCATGGACAAGGATGTCAAAGTCGAACCGGTGAATCACAGCCCTCTCAACGTCTGCAATGGCCATTGCAAGTTGACTGCCACTGCACCTCAGGTCGACAGGCTATTTGTTCTGGATCGCGTTCTGGATTGACCTCCGGAATCGACTGAATCCACTGATATCAACAACGACAGCTGCCTGCTGGCACTTAAGATGACTGGGCATGGATCTCGACACGCTGCAGAGAAGTGGATGTTATGGCACCGCCGGCTGGCTCACGGTGGTATCAAGGCTCGGGAGATCTTGCCGATGATCACCGATGCTCCGAGAATGACCTGCAAGTCCGATTGGGAAAGTTGGATACAATGCAAATTGAAGAGAAAATCCTTTACTCCCACGACCTCCCGTGCCACTCAGCCTCTGCAGCTCGTGCACTCGGATATATGCGGTCCCCGCGAAACAGCCATCGGAGGAGGTCGATATATGCTGCTCTTCATCGACAATGCCACGAGGTACACAGATGAGTACATATTGAAGTAAATGCCGGAAGCCCTTGAGAAAGTCAAAGAATGGAACGCTCTTAGAGAACAGGAGTCGGGCATGCAAGTGTAGCGATTTCGTACAGATGGAGGCGGTGAGTATACTTCCAAGAAATTCGCAGAATACCTAAAATCAGAAGGCATACTAAAGGACACGACTACGCCCTACACTCCTCAGTCTAATGGAGTCGTCGAATGGGCCAACCGCACAATCATGGAGCGTGTACGATGCATGCTGGACGATGCAGGACTTTCGAAGAAGTACAAGGCCTTTGCAGTCTCAGTGGCAGTCTATCTGAAGAACCGTGCTGCGACGCGATCGGTAGTCGGCAAGACTCCATACGAGGGGTGGCATGAGAGGAAGCCATTTTGGAAGCATCTCCGTGTGTTCGGATGCTTGGCTTTCGTCCACCATCCGAAAGAGAAACGAAAGATGCTCGATTACAGAGCCACTCCCGGCATATTCGTTGGGTACAGCATATTGACTAAGCAGTACTTCGTATAAGATCCATTGGCCAAGACACTTCACTGTTCCAGAGATGTGGTATTCAGAGAAGGAAAGTGGTACACAGCACCGAATGCTGCAGACGAAGCGATGTTGAATGAGCACTTCTACAGAGCTGTCATCGAGGAACCAAAACCCACAGAGAAGCAACCAACCCAACGTCACATGCAGGAGCCATTGGACGAATTACCTCCGAATCCTCCAAAGCCAAAGATGAAGTCACGAGAACTGGCTGGCCTTGAGACATCACTTGGAGATGCATGGAAGCCGCCGGCCGATGGTTGTTGCCGGAACCGTGCTGGGATGGATACGTTCCCAGAGTCTGCACAATTGGCTCTCGAAGATGAGGAATTCGAGGATATGAGCCCCATCTACACTGCAGCTGCGATCTCCAACGATCACGATCACGAGAATGGCTTTGACGATCCAAAGTCTTACAACGCAGCAACCGAGTCTCCGCTCGCAGCCAAATGGGATATGGCGATGAAAGAAGAGTTAGATGCAATTGGTCAGCATCAAGTCTTTGGAGATTTCGTGGAGCTTCCAGAAGGGAGGAAGGCTTTGCCAAGTCACTGGGTATACCAGATCAAGCGCGATGGAGCAGGCAATGTGCAGTGGTTTAAGGCCAGGCTAGTCAGTGGAGGACATCACCAAATCGAAGGCATAAACTACCAGGCTACGTATGCACCGACTGCTCGCTTGGGCCATGTTAGGCTTGCACTTGCAATCGCTGCCAAGTACGATCTCGAGATCCATTAAATGGACGTATGCAAGGCTTTCTTGGGAGTTGACTTGGAGGAAGAGATCTATATGCGCCCACCACAGGGATATTTTCGTTTGCTCCAAACAGGGAGATTCACAAATTTCTCGCGGAAGATGGTACTCTGCTTGAGAAAGTCTCTTCATTGCCTGAAGCAGTCCTCGCACGTTTGGCACAGCACATGTTAGGACTTCGTGATCTCGATTGGATTGGTTGCATCATGCGTCAACGGAGGACTGTTCGTGCCCCACGATAAGGATCACGGCTTAGTCCTTGCTGCAGGCATTCTGTGCATCGATGATCTCCTCATCATTGCTAACGAGGGCTTGATTGCGCAGATCAAGGACCAGATGAAGAAGAGGTTCCGGATGCATGATCTCCGGAGTGTCTCCATCTATCTCGGCATGAACATTGAACACAATCGGGAGCATCACACAATCGACATCCATCAGCACAGCTACATTCGGACGATCTTTGCGAAGTTCAGAATGGATGAGTCCAGACCAGTTGCCACGCCAATGGCGATAAAGCTTCACAAGAGGAAGCCCGACCAAGAAGCCTGCGATCCGGCCATATACCAATCGATGATCGGAAGCGTCATATATGTGATGACCGCCACTCGGCCCGATATTGTATATGCGATCGGAGTTCTCAGCCTGTACAATCACGACCCGAGCAGTAAGCATATGGTCGCTCCAAAGCACGTGTTTCAGTACCTCAACGGCACAAAAGACTGGCGAGTGAGTTTCGGAGGAGCACTCGGAGGAGCACTTGGAGAAAGTACACACAGAGCACAAGTAGAAGGCGCACTTACATGTTATGTCGATTCGGACAATGCTGGATGCCCGGATGACTATAAATCGACAAGTGGACTGGTTATCACCTTCGGAGGAGCGGTCGACTGGTGATCAACAAAACAGAAGTTGACTGCCCAGTCCACACCCGATGCCAAATACTTTGCCTTCAGAGTAGGCTGCATGAGACTCACACAGATCTCGCATCTCTTGAATGAGCTCGGCATCCCTACTATCCCTCACATGTTCTCCCATTCACAGTCACTGATCATGAGCATCAAGAACAGAATCTCCTGCAGAACTGCAGTTGCACACATTGCAACCAAGTACTATCTTGCTGCAGATATGGCTAGAGACAGAGAGATCGACTTGAGCTACGTACCGACTGCTGAGATGCTTGCCGACTGCTTCACGAAGCCACTCCTGACGCCTGCCTTCTTGAAGCAGTGTGCTGCGATGGGAATGATCGGAATTGGACTCGGGAATGGCCTCGGGATTGGAATTAGGAATGGCCTTGGACATGGCCTTGGTCGACTCAGAAACGGTCGCGGGAATGGTATCGCAATTGGAAATGGAAATGGCAAAGGGAAGGCCGTCAGAAAGCAAATTGATTGATTGGGCACGTTTGTTTCGAGGAGATCCACAATGTTTGATTGGCTCCTCTTCTCCTTTGTTTACTGTGTTTGTTTGAAATGGATGTGATAGCCGTCCTGGAGGAGTGTTCAGCTGATTGGAAGTACGGATATCACTATGCCAAGGACTATGATGTACCTTGCCGCTTTTGTAGTTAGAACGATTAGTCATCGATCGACCTTATGTCGATGCAACATGTCTCGTTCCACGATACAATAGCCACCATCGCATACGCCTGCACACACCGGACTACTCCAGCGCACGCCACCGTACAACAGACCCACATCCCTGTGATTATGCTGGATGCAGGACCAAAAATCGTTGACACTCTGTTGACGCTAAATTTTAGGAGATCGTCACAATGTCCCCTCCAGCATTTTTGCGTTGAAAGGCTGCCGATACATGCAATGTAGGTTGATGTCGTTGCGCAGCCGCTGTATCATTCCAAATGCATGACCAAACATCGTTGACGCTCTGTTGACGCTCATTTTTAGGAGATAGTCGCGATGTCATCCCTAGGTGATTTGCCTAGATAGGCGGCCAATCCTCCGATTATGAGTGACAGTAATTGCCCACCATCTGGATTATCCAAGATGCAAGACAACATATTGTTGACGCTCCATTGACGCTCATTTCTAGGGTATGGCAACGAGCATTTCATTTGTCCTTTTAAACAGACAAACGTGCAATGCATTCACTTTGTCAGGATGTGACTATGTAGCCGTTTGATTGCAGAATGTGAAACACTATGAATCATTGACACTCTGTTGACTCTCACATTACACACAGCCTAACTGTCATTGTATGCTCAATCATTGTAGTCCAAGCATATATTGGAATTATTAACAACCAATCATTCTTTTCTACATATTATATTGTGCGTCCCGATGTTGTGTCACCCCTCACTATCTGATTCACTACTTCATGCGTGATATGAGTGATACATGACGTAGCCACATCACATTCCAGCGCCTTCGGCCGGCAATTAGCAGCATGCAGACCCAGCCACTAATTTTTGATTAATATCGCCTGACTGTCCCACCATTCCTGATGAAGCTCCTTTTCCTCAATTTCCATGACCTACCATAAGCAATTTTCAAAATCTCGACCATGTGGACCAGGGCTAAGCGGGGAGTTGTGCATTTGAATGCATGGAAGAATGCAGCATGATGGTTGTCATGCATACAGGTTCCTTTTGCACTTTGACCGCTCCTTCTATGACTCGTATGACATCACTTACTTGAAAGTTGTTCGTAAATTTCATCACTAATTGAGTTTTTTCTTTCGCACTTAACAGTAACAGGAAAGACGATAACCATCTCATTGGTCGTCTTGTGGTGTGATTTGGAGTTTACCACATTAGAATGGTGTGTACGACCCTTGCACATGCAAAGATGAATTATCATGTCTCACAATTTGGTCGCTGAAATCGAGACAAAGCTGACACGTAGCCAAATAGAAACGCAACTTTCTTTTCACAGCTCTACATCATCGAAAATTTCAATTTGGCTATCTATTCCTCTGCAGATGCAGGAGCTGTCACCATTTCTTCGTCCGAATCCGATTTGTATATGGTAATTGGCTCGGGAGGAAATAAGCAGTGGTAGGTCCTCACTGGTCGAACTGGCGTCACATACGTAATCAGTGACGAATTGGACTCTGCGCCAGGCGGGAGGGAGGATATGCATTTGTGCGACTTTGGTTTCCCTGAGCCTACTCTCATATGGCAAGTTCCTGGTCAAGAAGTACATTGCAGCATTCGCGATATTCCGGGGACGATATCAAGAGTCTCTGATTACTTTCCAAATGTTGTCGGGGGAGGTGCCGCTGCACCATGATCGATTTGGGACTTAATGACTGCTGGAACTTTCAATTCGGACATTCCGTACTTCTTATCTCCATTGCGGAAGTGGTCAGCCGCGTCCCCCCATCCTGGTTGTGTCAATTTGTCAAGCTTCATCTGCTTCTGGCAAAACCTCTCCATGCGGCATTGTACCATTTTGGAGATTGTGCCCATCACCCAGCCGGGTTTGTCATCTTCGCTCAGCTTGCCCTGCTCGGTATCATCGTCTTCTTCTTCATCTTCCGCGTCCTCCTCATCGTCGGAACTTGCAAGATCGCTCAGACTGTCTCTGATAGCATTCAGCATCTTTTCAAATGTCTTTTCAGGCTCTCTGGTGGTCAATCCCGCCTTTTCAACATTGCTCATATCTTCTTGCTTCTGCTTAATTGCTGTCTCTGCGTCTTCAACTCGCTTTGTTGCCACCGCAATCTCTGTTTCCACTTAATCCTCTATTCATTGCTCCGTCTCTTCATTGCTCAAGAAGTGTGTTTCTCGTTTTTTCTCCGCCGTGAGCTGCTTTTTGGATTGCACGCTACGCAATGCTCCGAGAGCTCGGACCCTGTCTGCCTCCAACCAGCTCTCCTTTTCATGCGCTGGATGACGTCGTCGTGTGGAATGCTTCGTCGATTTGCCATATTTGCCCGCCGGGAGAGGAGATAGGTTCCTTTGTGGAGCATTGACCATTGAATTTCGTGTTGACTGTTATTGGGAGAGATGTTGGATGTTGCAAGATATGGACCATATGGTGGCAAGCTGCGTCTTTTATGTCAAGGTTGGTACACTTGATCAACTCAAACAAAGTAAATTCTGCGTTTTGACCGTCACTAAATTGGGAATAGTCATGTTCACCGTACAAGGTGACTTGATTGTTGGTGTCAGTTTCATGGACGATCCTGGTGATCGCTTGAGACAAACATCACCAGATGTCCTTTCTGTCGAAGAATATCCTTTTTATTTGTAACATTAGTGAGATTTTGGCTGTCGTGAACTTCAATTCATTCCTTTAAACAAGCTTACAACATCAGACTGACTCTCTGCAACTCGCGGGACTGTTGGAAACCCCTGCAACCTGCAGCTATACGCAGGCGGATTCATCATGAGTAGAATGTCCAAGTTGGTGGTTGGTCAGTCTATTTTGACTTGAAGCTAACTATATATTCCTCAGAACTTCCCACTTCTTCTGGTTATCATCTTCCTCTCCTTTTCCACACCAGGAGATCATGGCTACACAAGCACCTCAGACAGGGGAGAGCGGATCCGAATCGAGCGAAATGACGGGCGCATCATCCAATGCGTCACCTGAAGGTACACAGCAACAACACAGACAACAGTTAGTCCACCGCAAAGCTGCCAATGTAGCCACCAATAACATGACCCAGGACGCAGATTCAAAAATTGTACATATGACCGGAAGCAGCACGACCAAGAAGCAGTGTGCAATTGGATGTGAGTATTTCCATATCATGATATACAGCCATCAATTGATGGAATAATAAACAGCCAGTATATGGAGGGAGCTACGTGACCAATATCACGCTTCCCGTAACGGGAAACCCCCATGGTTGACAAAGGCCTTTGTCCACACAGTACGGGGAATTGAACATCACAACATTGTCAGCTCTGGTATTTTCACAGACAATTTTGGTGATAAGCATCCCCGGGAATGTACGAAAAAGGCTTTAAACACCTTAGAGGAGGCTACGGAAGCTTATATGGTAGTGGTAATCGCCGATTCTCACTTTCAGAAGCAGCAACTAATATCTTGTAGGTTTTCAACATGTCTGCTACTATGGCAAAGCAAGGAGGTCGGGTACGGCTAGAACAGTCTGACATGCGCCTCGCCTTGAATATGGCAAACATGGCCAAAGGAAGATTTTTGCGCACCGTGGTGGAGGAAACGCAACACCTGTTTAAGACACAAAGCGCAGAAGTCCGGGAAGAGAAGATGCGGGGTGTTGCATTTCCAAGGCATAGCAAGGTGAGAGCTGCGATAGAATGACACCCAGCGATGGTTTATGAAAATCAGAATGACGGCTGCCTTCCTTGCCTAAATGGCACAGCTAAGAATCCACGGACACGCTGGAGGCGCAAAGGCACGGGTGCACCTCCTCAAGTCCAACACAAACAGCTGACACCAGAACAAACGCCACCTCCACCCAGAACGCCACCTTCGCCATCCGGTGACAAAAATCGCGCCCAAAGTTCCCAAATCCCAAATCAGCCTGCCGGATATGAATCTAAACATGCTAGGCTTCCCGGCACTCTATCTTTCAATCACGATACATATGCCGAGGATTGCGAGCACGACGAAGATTCTACTCCAGATGTGCGAAATGATGAAGGAACATTCACTGGTTAGTACACTATCTGCTGCATGGTAATACAGCTAACATCCATTTTGCAGACGACAGCAGCCAATTGAGTGAAACTGCCAGCGAAAACGAACATGGATCTTAAGGAACGTAATTTTTGAGTGTAGTATTATCTACAATTGCCGGACATTTTATAGCATGTTTTAAAGGATCTATCTACATGTATTATTAAAGAACAATGAAGTGATAAAGAAGATAGTACCTGAAGAAGACAGAAAGGCTGTCAAAATATTGTTAATGATATATTCTGCCAAATGAAATGATGGTATATTGTGGATATGCCCATGGCAAAATGAGCGTCAATGGAGCGTCAATGATTTTTGGTGCTGTAAGTCGGGTAATAAAAGCGCAATTTGGTAGTGAATATACATAATGGAAGTGTTGGCATCCTTTATAGGGAAAAGAGAACGCAAAACGCTCCCTGCCCCATCTTGAACATGAGCGTCAACGGAGCATCAATGATTTTTGGTCCAGTAAGTCGGGTAATAAAAACGCCACTTGGTAGTGAATACCCATAATTGAAGTATTGGCATCCTTTATAGGCAAAAGAGAAAGCAACACGCTCCCTGCCCCATCTTGAAAATGAGCGTCAATGGAGCGTCAACAATTTTTGGTCTTGCATCTCGGGTAATCTAAATGGCTCTTGATCACAGACACCTATCAACGAGGAATTGGCAGCCATGATAGGCAGATAAGCAAGAGATATTTGCTCGACAGCCTCCCAGTCAGTCACAACTCATTTCATTTACAATGCCGCAACCAAGAGTTCATGAGCGTATTAGCCTATAGAAATGGTCAAAACATTGTATACAGACAATAACGGCCGCATTACACTTTGATTGCCCCTGATGAAACGCCAAATATCGTTGACGCTCTGTTGACGCTCATTTTCAAAATGGGGCCTGGAGCGTGTGGCTTTCTTACTTGCCAATAAAGGCAGCCAGTATGTCGATTATGGATAGCAATGACCAAATCACATTTTCATTACTTGACTTACAAGGCCTAAACTCGTTGACACTCTGTTGATGCTCAGTTTTAGAATTGGGCCGGAAGTGTGTCTCTCCTCTTTTGGAGTATAATGGCAGTCAATACATCTCAAATAGTCAGTGCTATACCAAAGTCAATATTTTGCAATTAACTGTAGGATATCTGAATGGGACCATAAATAGAAAAATCCGAAATGCAGAACCGGACATTGGAACCGACCGGTCTAGCAAACCCAGCAAAACCCGCAGCTTGCCGGGTACGGGTCCGGGTTTGGCCCGCCAAGACTCAGTGGGTCGGGTTTCTGGACGGGTCTGAAACCGAACCGACCGGTTTTTGCGAGCCAAACCCGGACCCATTGCTAACCCCAGGCAAAACTATGCGTCATATGATCATTAGCCCATCATGAAGATGAGCGTCAATGGAGCATCAATGATTGTTAGTCTTCTAATTATGGTAATTGTAAAGTGATCTGGTAGAGGTTAGGCATAATGAATGTAATGGCTGTCTTTGTAGGCAAAACAGAAAGCAACACGGTCGTTGCCCCATTCTGAAAATGAGCCTCAACAGAGTGTCAATGATTTCTGGCTGTGCATCTTGGGTCATCTAAGTGGTGATTGGTTGCAGACATCCAAAAATGAGGCATTGGCCGCCTTTAAGGGTAAAAACAACAGCGGCACACTCCCTTCCCCATCCTGAAAATGAGCATCAATGGAGCCTCAACAATTTTTGTTATTGCATCTTTGGTAATCTAAGTGTCGCTTTGTGGCAATAATTAATATACAATGTGCTGGCGGCCGTTTCAGCCAAAACAGTTCACGATATCTTTGTTATGCAATCTTGAAAATCATTGTCAACAGTGCGTCGAAAATGTTTGGTCTTGTATGTTGGGTATTCAAGGCATAGTGCAGATATTTGAGCTCATAACCGAACCATTGAGTGCCTTAGTAGTCGAAAATACCAGTCACAACAGGAATCACATTGATTCCAAAACAATCCATATTGCAACCTGTAATTCAGTGAAATGTAATTGCTGCATGTTGAATAAGCCATTTTGATCAAATATTGTTATTAGACAGCAAAATCCAGAGCATTATATCCATCTACAGATGGACTCGGACTTGAAGCGACTGTCCAGAACTGTTGCTTACACTACAAATGTCTATGTTTCACATGGTAGTCATTCTCCACATACTTCAGAAACACCTCTTGGTATTGGGTAGTATAAGAAGTCTCATTCTCATAATTAATATGCATTCCCTTGTCCCACTTCCTAAATGATTGCAACATCCTGAAAGGATCAAGAATGTGTGCTGAAATGAGAAGCATACCCATCGTTGGAGTAACTTCAGTATGATATTTGGACAACTTCTGTCACCCCCTCTTCACGGGGAAGTATAAGTCTTCCTTCCATTGAGTCTTCTTCTTGGATACAGCTCGCATAATGCCATCCATATGATTGAACATGTCATTATACCCAGTGATAATGTGATGCTCAGTAACCATATGCCTTTTCAATATCCACAGGGTCCAGTATCGGAAAGGCCTTGAAACTTCCATCATCATCTTGACGATGGTCATGTCATCCTGTGTTGTGAATACCTGAGTGATATCAATGAATTATGGATCCGTGAGCCACTCGCGGGTGAAATCTTGTAATCGGTGGGCTTGCTCAAGCGACTCCACTGTCAAATTCCACCGTGTCTTCTCATCCATAATCGGTATTACTGCAATTCGTACAGTGGCTTTGTGACAGTGAATCAACTCGTTTTGACAAACCGGTGTTCGCATAATCAATCCAGCAAGGATTCTCTGCTATATGAAGGTCAGTTTCAGGACTTTCAAAATTACTTGAAATACATACTTTCTCAATTATCTTGGCTAAACCTTGTCGCATGGCCGACACCTTGTTGATTCTAGCATTGCCCTCTTTATGAAGTCTTTGACTCTTCCCCATCTTTGTGCTTGCATTCACTCCAAATTGCTGATCACACTCCTGGGCTTCCCAAGACTTGGTGCGGCCTTTTACACCCAGACTGCCCATCAATGCACCTAGAGCTAGATGAATGACGTGCGCCATGCACGGGATGTGGATTCTCAATGCAGGTCACTCGATTCCGGAGGCCTCAAGGGTTGATTGTAGTTTGCTAGTCATTGGGTAGTTGGAGGAAGTGATATCAGTCATAATTCCAAGTAAATGCCCATTGGTAAGCTCAAACAGATCAAGAACTTGCTCCAAATGTACCGCTAGCATCACTCCAGTATGTTGACCCTTGACCAATCATGCATAATCAGCTTTCGAAATAGAAGGAGATGCGGCTATCAACCTCATCAAATGCCAGTTGTACTTCTCGCAATGCCCAATTTCGATCCATACAGTAAGCAATGACTGGTGTTATGCCTATTTAGTTCCTCCATGTCCACCCATCCAAAGCTAAACTAACTGTATTCCTTGATGGCAATTGCTTCATAATGGCATCCACTGTCAGTGAGTATTCCCTCCCGTAACTGTTGCTCAGAGTGCAGGTGGACAGTAGCGCCAATGCCCTGAGTAATGCATAATATGACTGTTGTAGCTGGATGTTTGATATAGCATTCAATGCAATATGAGCCGAAACCAATCCTAACATGAGGTAGCGATTCCAGGTGTATTGGCGAAATTTGGCAGCTTGAAAGTCCTTAGCTACCAGTCTGGAGCATTTTGTCTATCAATTCAGTTAATATAGATATTACCTAAATGTCAAATATGAATTTCCTTTGCAAACTTACTGTTGTAATTCCGTGACTTCCTTGCCTCTTCATTATGGCCAAAGCTGTTTCATCGACTGTTGACCTGATCAATTCAGTAAACTCGGACTCGGTTAATTTGTTCAACTTTGCAATATGCGCTTTTGGCAGCAAGTGTTGCTCCTTTGAGCTGGTCCCATGTGCTGATGGATGGCGTAGAACTTGACGACAAACGATACATATGATACCAAGGCTGCTGGTCGCCTCCATTCCGCAGTACAAGTAGCCACGCCACAAAGGAACATGTTTAGAATGATTCCACATAATAGGATGCTTCGAGCCTACATCCATTGGGGCCTACCAAGCACCACATATGGTTTGTAATGTAAGGTTGCTCAAATCACGAATAAAGACATGTTCATTTTTGGAACAAATCATAACCTCTAGCAACACCGTATTTATAGATGATGAATCTGAAATTGTATTAGGAATTTGAACACTGGGTAATTTGACTGGGGAGACTGTCAAAAGTTATGTTATATTAAAGTTGAAAGCTGGTTCTTCAATATTGACTCTAGGGTCACAAGCAAGAAAAAAGTCAATCCTAGGCAAGCGATGTGAGTCTTGGCAAAACAGAAATGGCGAAATAAGTCAACAGCAACGACAGCAGCCAAAAAGCAGGCAGCGGCAATCAACTTTTAACTTCAAATTGACCCCAGAACAAGACTCCCAACACCTCTGGACCGCCTGAGGATGGTGGGCACATCAGTGTGCATTAAGATCCACGCAATTGTGTGGATTGGCGAAAAGCTTTGGCAAAGACAGGAAGTGACTCGACGACCAGCGAGCCAGTGACGATGAGCGCTACTCTAGAAACATATTGCTAAGAGTGAGCAAGAGGAAACAGGGACATTGCAGGAGCAGGAGATGGGATGCGCAAAGTGCCCACTGCTATGCCAATGGAGACGGCGATGGAGATGGGGATAGCGGTGACTCCCACTGCCGCAGATACTGACACCACAACTACACTTGAGCGGGCGGAGAGAAACGACAAAGGGAAGCGGAGGATGAAGAGCGAGGCCCTGGTGTCCGGCATGGGCCCCGGGGACTGGAGGAGCCGAATGGAGCGAACGGCACAGCAGCAAGCCCGCAAGCTAGCACAGCTGCACCGAACCATTGCCAAGATGGCAATCATGCTGGAGACGCAGACTGCACTGCAGGAGGCGCAGTGGCCAGGGATTGAAACATGGTTGGAGGAAAAAGAGGACAAATGGAACATGTACCACCAGGATGATGTACTGTGGGGCAAACGCATCGCCGACATGATCACAAGAGTGATCGCTGCAACAGAACGAGGCCAGAGGGAGGAAAGGCAAGCGGACACCAAGGGTGTCGAGCTGGAGGACTCGATACACGCGGACTTGACACAGAAAGGTGGACTGAAGAAGCCAGAGGAGCGACAACAGCTGCAGCCTGGAAGGCAGCTCAAATCAAAGCCAAAGCCAAAACCGAAGCCAAACCCAGCACCAACACCAAAACCAACACCAACACCAACGCTGAGAACCAGATCGACGGTGAAAGGGGTGACGACATCAGGGCCGACACCGACCATACGATGGGAGACAGTCGCACCACGAAATCAAAAGCCACTGGCCAGCCTAGCCCCAGCCCCAGCCCTGACAACAGGCTCGAGAATGGCAGACAGACGCCTAATCCTAAGGTGAGACGAGAGCATGCCACTCCCCAATGAGATGGACCAAGAAATTTCATCAGCGATCAACAGAGCGCTTTTCCACCAGCAGGCGCCAGCCCACATTAGGATCATGAACGCAAGGAGGAATGCCAAGGCGACAATCACGGCGATCGCACACTAGAATATAATAGTAGAGATGGCTGTGCGATACCGTGACATTATCATCACAGCAGCAAGGACTGTGGACACAGGAGTTGTTGATGACGAAGAAAATGAGTCTCGGGACAGGCTAAAGATCAATGCAGTACCACTCATGCAGTACATGGGAAAAGGCACTGAAGGCCTGCAGAAGATGTGAGATGAATGTGAGGAGGAGAACAAGGGGATAACAATTCCCACCCAAGTACGATGGCTAGCCAACCCACACAGCATCAGGGAGAAAAGGCAGAACGCAGAAATCACCACATCATGGGTAGTTTTTCTTGTACAGGGAAGCAAGGTGGCGCAGTGCGTAATCAAGAAAGGCATCAATGCCGCAGGAGTGTGGTACCGAGTCGAGGCGTTCACGCATGTGGGCCTCAACAGCAGGTATGAGCTCTGCTGCAGATGGGGCCACATCGAGAACAAGTGTGGCAGCAAGCCCATGTTCAGCTACTGCTCAGGCCATCATTGGAAAAGTGACCACAAATGCAATGTAGTGGGGTGTACAGCAAAGCAGGGATCACTCTGCGGCCACACGCTGGAGAAATGCCCTAATTACAAAGGAAATTATATTGTGTTAAGCAGCAGGTGCGTGAAGAAGAGCAAAGCTGCCAAAGTGGCGTGGCACAGCAGAAAAATAGGAATACCAGGACAGGCTCCCAAGAGCGGAGCTATGGACATGGCAATGGGGACGAAAAGAGTGGTACATGGTCCTAGGCCCAGGGGAGGAGTGGCAGGAGCTGGGGGAAGCGATAAAGAGGAGATGGCGGATGTGGAGAAAGAGGAGGCAACAGGGGAGGCAAGAGACGTCATGATGACTGAAACCAAGACCAAGATTGCGACTACAACTGCAACTGAAACTGAGACTAAGATTGAAGCAGTAGCCCTGGCTACCAATGATTAGAGTGATTCAGCACAACTGTGCAAGGTCATCTGAGTGGACCATTGCGGCGCTGGAGATGGGAGTCAAATGCAGGGCGGACGTAGTGTGCTGGCAAGAGCCACCAAGAGAAAGAACAGGTTTTGGGATTAGCCAATTGGCACACAAAATAAGAAATAGAAGAAGAGTTTCGAGGGCGCTATGGAGAGGGAGTGGCCTGGTGGTTGATGAGCGGACGGATTTAGGCAGAGGTGCAAATGACGATGTCATTGCAACTGACATCAGGAGGAGAGGAGAGACGATAACAAGGATCATAAACATTTCCGATCAAATCAACCAGCAATCAGGGGAGAGACCAGCACAAAAGTTGAACTGGCGGAGCGTCATTCGGTAGGGTGGCACAGTCCTTGCAGGAGACTTCAATGCCCACAGCATATGATGGGACCCAAGATGCCAACTGCAGCGGAATACTGCGTTCTGGGAAGACATAATTGACAAAAATGGACTGGAAATTGGCAATAATGGCAGAGCCACCCACTATTGGACAAGAGAAGGTCATGAAGACGAGTCAGTGATTGACCTGACGCTGGTGAATAGACGAATTACCAAATGGTCCATACTGGCCGACGACCATGCCACTGGATCCGACCATGAGGTTATAGAATGGGATGTAGAAGTAGACAGGCAGGAGGAGGCGGAGAATGATAGTGTAGCAGGGTGGAATTTAGCTGCAATGTCAGAGGAGGACGTGGAGGCAGCAGAGAAGTTATGGACAGAGCTAGTGAAGGAGAGAGCTCACCTGGATGCAGATCGCTCAGCAGATGAGGTAGAGCAAGAGGCCGCATGGTGTCAGGAAGCAATGAGCAAGGTTCTCGACGCCACGGCAAAGTCAATCAGGATCTGCACCCAATCCAAGAGGTGGTGGAACGCTGACATCAAGGAAAGAAGAAGGGCGGTTGGAAGAGAGAACAGGAGGAGAGGAAACTCGGATGAGGCCACAAGGGCAAATGCAGAGCTCCAGAAGTCGATTCGACAGTCCAAGTGTATACTGTGGAGTGAGTACTTGCAAAACCTCAGGCGGGCTGATGTATGGAGAGCAGCACGATATGCAAACCCTCAGGCAGGCATGACCGTGGAGGTCTTAGCAGACAGAGCAGGCAATCAAGCAAATACCTCATTGGAAAGGAGGAGACGCTGAGGCGGGAATCATTTCCACCAAATGCCGACGACCAGTACCACGAACTACCTCCCACACAAAGTGCACACACACTCCTCGCTAAGCACGCAGTCTAAAGAGCCGGATATTCTGAATGGGTCAAAAAAGGACTAGGTCCGGACGAGCTTTCTCTTGGCGCCATACGGCTGCTTTGGAAGTGGCACAAAGAGAGGATCGTGAGGCTGACTGAGGCGGCCATTAGCACGGGAAGACACACAGCTGTATCGAAGTGAGCTAGCAGCGTGGTGATTCGCAAGCCTGGCAAAGACGACTATACGCAGCTGAAAGCTTATTGCTTCATATTGCTGCTGAGCTGCATGGGAAAAGTGGTCAAGAAAGTAGTTGCTGAGCTGCTGTCAGAAGAAGCCGAAGGAAGAGAGCTACTAAGCGACTGACAATTCGGTAGAAGAAAAGGATGGTCAGCCATCGATGAAGCGGCCATCATGGTCGATATAGCTCATGCAGCATGGAAAAACGGCCACATACCAGACCTGCTCCTCATGGACATTAAAGCAGCCTTCCCCAGCATGCCAAAAGGAGGGCTAGTCAACTTAATGAAGGTCAGGAAAATGGACAGGGACCTTATACGATGGACAGAGAGCTTTCTCTCAGCAGGAACAGTGGAGATGATAATTGAGGGCAATGCCATGGAATGACAACCAGTAGAAGCAGGGGTCCTGCAAGGCTCACCTGTGTCACTGATTCTCTTTGCAATTTACACTTCAGGAGAGATCTAATCGGTTGAAGAGTACGTATCAGCAGCCGAAGGGCTATCCTATTTGGACGACCTTGGCTGAGTGGCGACATGAAGCGATGGCATTCAGGTCGTCACAATACTTGAGAGATGCGCAGGGAAGAGCATCGAGTGGGCAAGTAGACAAGGGCTACAGTTGAACACTGCAAAAATGGAGCCGGCACTGTTCACGCACAGACAGGGCCACAAGAAACACCTCTGCCCAATGTTGACAGCGAAGATATGAATCGTAGACAGGATCGTATGATTCAACATACAGGTGACACGCTGCCTGGGCGTCTGGATTGACGCACACCTGACGTTCAGGGAGCAGCACAACTGATGCATGAAAATAGCCAGGGCAGCAGAGGCCAGACTTTGAACCCTGACAAAGACATACAGGGTTGTCCCAGAGAGCGAAATAGCTGTCCAAGTTGCATGTGTCCAAGCGGTCGCACTGTACGGGAGCGAGCTCTGGTGGGATCTCAAAGAAGTAGGCAGACAAGATGACCTCCAACTTCTCCTCAATCGACAGGCAAGGTCCATCCTGGGCACGCTGCCCACAACCCCACGGGGTGCATTCATTACAGAGCCAGGTCTTACACCTGCACCTGCAATATTAGACTCCAGAAAACAGTGATTCGCAGCGAGACTAGCAGATGCATGCAGTAACAAGCTACAAGAGTTACACCAAAACCCCTCTTCTTGTGCACCAATATGCAGAGTAGTCATGGAAGAGCATGAGCATGGCCAGATAACTGATGGTATGAATTGGCCGGCCCCAGGCAATCAATAAGTGGTGAGAACCACAATTCTGGATGATACCACCGGTGCCAAGAAAACTGCACAGCACTGGGCGAGAGAGACAGAAGCCAAAATCGGAACAGAGGTCTCCATGTGGTGGGCAGACAGGTCGCGCTCAGACGATGGCCGAGTGGGAGCCGCAGCACTGTGCACAGACGGAAATCGATCGGGGTCACGCCGCAGCTATCTGGGCACTGGACATATGGAGGTCTGTGACGCCAAACTCTGGGCGATCAGACTTGTACACGATGTGATGATCGGGACGAGAGCAGCATTGCAAAGCATCGGGTGAAGAGAGTGGCTGTATTCAGCAACTCACAGGCTGCAATTCGGCAAACAGCACACCTCAAGCCGGGCCCACGGCAGAGACTAGCGAGGTGGATCAACCCAATGGCGCATACTCTCCTTGCCCATGGCATCAGAACCAAGATCCACTGGGTCCCCAGGCACTCCGGTATCCCGGGGAATGAAGAAGCAGACTGTCACGCAGATTTAGCCCAAGATGCAAGCGGAAGCGCAGTGATACAATGGACATAAACCTCGGCTTTGAACAGGGGTAGACCTATCTCCGAGGCATAATCAGCAGCGAAGACAAATTGGGACGCTGGCAACTGCAGCAAGCCCCTCCGCTACAGACTCAAGGGCACAGCTGGGACCAAGAGACCTATCCCAATGACGAGCGCGAAATCGCTGGCCGCCAGGTTCTACCAACTAAGTCCAGTCCTGCACCCACTGGAATCTACTTAAAACGGTTCCGCCATCGAGAGGATGACAAATGCTGGTGGTGGGGCGACCGAGGCAAGACGGCAGAGGCAGGACGGCGACCCACACTCGGGAACACCTCTTCCGCCACTGGGGCCGGTGGAGAGACAAGCAGAAACCACCACGAAAGTCGGTGGGAAAGGCGACAGGCTGGAAAGCAGGCAGATGCCGACATGTGCAAATCGCTGAGCTCGTTTCCATAGAAGCGTGCTACCAACCGGTGATGGACTTCCTTGTGGCCACTGAAGTCGGGAAGTTTCCGCCTAAATGCGGTGGCCGTATCGAGCGAGCTCAGGATTCAGAGCTCAGGAGCGGGATAGGCGGTGACTGAGTTATACCTTTCTTTCTTTCAATCTTTCTTTTATCTTTCATTTGGCAACGGGGACAAAGGGCAGTGAGGGGGGAGCTCCGCCATCTAACCAGCTTGCCTGGAGGCGGAGGGGGTTATTAAGGTCCCGTCATGCTCTAATTAGAGTGAATACAGTATGATTAAACAACAACAACAAAAGTCAGACCTGTGAGACATTGCATGCATATTTGTGACATTTTATACAAAGACATATTGAAAAGACTGACCATTAATAACTGAATTTAGGAACAATGCAGTGCAGTTGGGTGCTGTGTAGCTTAGTGAGCCCCCACAAAAACTGTCGATGCTGTGCTGGCACTAATTGTTAGGAGGTGGTAGCGATATCATCACTAGCATTTTGGACCATAAAGGCAGCTGTTACATCGATTATGGGTTAACGCCATTGCATAGCCCCATGATTATTCTTGATGCAAGACCAAAAATCATGGATGCTCTGTTGACACTGATTTTGACTAGGTAGTAGCAATATCATTACTAGCATGTTTGCCCATAAAGGTGTCTGAATCTTTGATTATGGGTTAACGCCGTTGAATCGCCCTGTGATGATCCAAGATGCAAGACTAAAAATCATTGACACTCCATTGATGTTGATTGTTGTGAGGTTGTAGCGATATCGTTACTAGCATTTTGGCCCCTAAAGGGGGCCAATACTTGGATTATGGGTTAACACCTTTGCATAGCCCTGTGATTAGCCAAGATGCGAGACCAAAAATCATTGACGGTCCGTTGACACTCATTTTTAGAAGTCAGTCGCAAGATCAGCACCAGGATTTTTGCCAATAGAGGCGGCCAATACATTGATTATGGGTTAACACCAGTGCACAGCCCTTTGATTATCCAGGATGCAAAACCGAGAATTGTTGATGCTCGGTTGACGCTCATCCTCAGTAGGTGGTAGTGATATCATGACTAGCATTTTTGCCCATAAAGGCAGCCAACACTGCGATTATGGGTTGATGCTGTTGCACAGTGCTGTGTGTATCAAAGATGCTAGACCAGAAATCATTGACGCTCTGTTGATGCGTATTTCGAGGATGGGGCAACAAATGTGCCGTTTTCCGTTTTGCCTATAAAGATGGCCAATACTTCCACTTTGGAATAATGTGACAATGCAGCCCTTTGATTGCCAAAAGGGTAAGACTAAAAATCATTGACGCTCCATTGACGCTCACCTTAAAGACATACTAACAGTCATTGGATGCTCAACAATTGTACACAGAATGCATACAGTGATCATTGACAGCCAATATATCATTTCTATGTTTAATCATTTGCATCCAAAAGCATCGAGGCCTCACACTTTCTGCTCCACCACTATATGCCTTATCTGTCCAATAAATGACATAGACCCATCGGGTTTCAGCGCTTTTGGCTGGCAACTTACGGCATATTGATCCATCCACTCATGTTTGATATATATAGCCCAACATCCTAACCATTCCTTATCCAGCTCCTTCTCCTCGATTTCCATCACCTACCATTAGCATTTTTCAAAATCTTGACCATGTGCACCAGGTCTGAGCAGAGTTATGCAGTTGGATGCATGAATTAATGCAGCATGACAGTTGTCATTCATCTGGGTTCGCATCACCCTTTGACCGCTCCATCAATGAGTCTTCAAATATCACTGTCTTAAATTTTGTTAGCAAATTTCGTCTCTATTTGAGTTGTCGATTTCTCACTTGACTATAACAGGCAAGATGATAGCAAGTTTGATGGTCCTCAATCAACATGATTTGAAGTCTAGAACTTTCGCATGGCCCGTACAACCCTTGCACATGAACAGACAAATCATCATATCTCACAATTTCGTTACTGAAATCCAGAAATAGCTGATAGGTAGCAAAATCGGTTCACTAATTGCTTTTCAAAGAGACACATCGGCAAAGAGAGCTCTTTACCTGTCAGTTCCTCCAGCGATGCAGGAGGCTTCACCATTTCTTCGTCCGAATCCGATTTCTATATGGTCATTAGCTAGGGACACTATATGCAGGGGTAATAGTTTGCAGGATCGACAGGCTTCGATGTCCAAATTGGTGACGAATCAGGCGCCACTTCAGGAGAGAAGAATGGTATGCACTTGTTTCTCTTTCGTTCACGAAAACCTAGCCACATATTAATACTTCCTCGTCGAGAAGTCCCTTGCGGCGTGTGTTATCATCCTGGGACAATCTCAATGGTCTCCATAAGCTCTCGAAATAATGTCGGTGCAGGTATGGCTGTAACCTTGTCAGTTTGCGCCTTAACGAATGCCAGAATCTTCAATTTGGCCTTCCCACACTTCATATCTCTCTCACGGAAATAGTTGGCTGAGTCCCCCCATCCTGGTTGCATTACTTCATGAAGCCTCATCTGCGTTTGCTCAAAACACTCCATGCACTGCTGTACTGTGTTGGAGATTGTGCCCATCACCCAGCCAGGTTCATCATCTTCGCTCAGCTTGCACCAGTGTGTATGTTCTTCATCATCTTCCTCGTCTTCCCCATCTTCTTCATCGTTGGAAATTGGATGATCGCTCAGACATCTCCGATAGCATTCAACATCTCCTCACATGTTTTTTCAGGCTTTCTGGGTGTCAGTCCCGCCTTTTCAGCATTTCTCATATCTTCCGGCTCCTGCATAATCACTGTCTCTGCATCATCAACTTGCTTTCTTGCCACAGTGGTCTCTCTATCCAGATAATCCTAGAGCCATTGCTCTTTCAATACATTGGGTAAAAAGTGTGTTTTTTGCCGTTTCGCTGCTGCAAGCTTCTTTTTCGATCGTTTGCTGTGCAATGCTCCTAAGAGTCAGACCTCTTCTGCTTCCAAGCTGCTGTTGCCTTCGTTCGCGTGATGACATCGTCCAGTGGATTGCATTGTAGATTTGCCATAATTGCCAGCCGGAAGTGGTGAAAGGTTCTTTTTCAGAACATTGACCATTGTATCTTCTGTTGACTTTGATGTTGGGCAAGATGTTGGATGTTGCAAGATTTGGACCACATGGAGGCAAGCTGCGTTTTTTATGTCAAGGTTGGTACATTTGATCAACTTTTACAAAACAAAATCTGCGTTTTGACCGTCACAACATTGGGAATAGCAATGCTAACTGTACAACATGACATGATTATTAGTGTCTGTGTCATGTAGGATCCCGAGGATGTCTTGAGACAGACATCCCCACACATCCTGTCCATCGAAGAATGTCCTTTTCATATCATACAATCCTGAGAGTTCAGCTGTCATTCAGCAATGTTAATCCCTGAAAACAAACCAACAACATCGGACCGACTTACTGCAGATCGTGGGAGTGTTGGATAACACTTCAACCTGCAGCTTTACGCTGTAAAATGTTTCTTCAGTAGAAAATGCAAGTCGGCTGTCACTCATTCCATTTTGACTTGAAGCTAACTATATATTCCTCAGGACTTCCCACTTCTTTTCGTTATCATCTTCCTCATCTATTCCACAAGCACAAAGCATCGCTCCACAACACCTTAGCAAGGTGGGGGTGGATCCAAATTAAGCCGACCGACAGGCACTTCATCCAATGCGCCACCCACTGGGACACAGCAGCAATGCAGACACCAGTCAGTCCACCGCAACGCTGCCAATGCAGCCACCGAAAATATGACTCAGGACACACATTTAAACATTGTCCATAAAACCAGAATCAGCAAGAATAAGAAGCAGCATCCGATAGGATGTAGGTAAGCTTATATCCTGCTGGACAGCCATGTACCAACTATATAATGTACGGGTAGTGTACATAGAGAGGTACATGACGAATTAATAGGTGCCTGTGATTGGTAATCTCCATGGTCGACCGAGGTATTTCTCTGCAAAGTCCACAAAACCAAACATCATGATGTTATAAGTTCTCAGATTTCAGCGGAAGAATTTCGTGATAAATGTCCCTGACAGTGCAGATTACAGGCTTTGAATAGTGCAGGGGAGGCTATGGTGTCATATATGGTAGAGGTAATTGCCGAATCTCACTTTTGGAAGCAGCAACTAATTTCTTGTAGGTATTCAACATGTCAGCTAATATGGCAAGGCAAGGAGGTCGGGTACAGCTAGAACAGTCCAACATGCGCCATTCCTGCAGTATGGCCAAAATGGCCAGAGGAGAGATTTCGATTGCTGCAATAGAGGAAACGCATTGCCTGATCAACAACCCTCGGAATGAAGTCCGAGACGAGAAGAAGCAAGGAGTTGAGTTTCCTGGGCATAGAATGGTGAAGTCTGCGATAGAAAGACAGCTGCCTATGGTTCGTGAAAATCAACTGGACAGCTCCCTCACTTGCTAAAATGGCTCAGCAATGACTTTGCAGACGCGCTGGAGGCACAAAGGAATGGGTGCACCTCCAGCAGAACCAGCGCCACCTCCGCCCGGAACCCCACCAGCACCACCTGGTGACAATATGGGAGCTTGATGTTCCCAAATCGAAGATGTGCCACCCGGATATGTGTATATACATACTCATGTTCCCAATGTTCAATTTTCCAATTTTGATGCATATGCCAAGGATTGCAAGCATGATAAAGATTTTATTTCTGATTTGCTGGCTGATGAAGGGACATCCACTGCTTAGTACACACTGTGCTGCGTAGCGTTAGCAACGTGTCCGGGTGACCCGCCAGCCGTCCAGATTCATCCTCCGAACATGGTAAGGTTCGTTTCCAGAACCGTCCAAAAAACCGGACCCACTGTGTCTTGGCGGGTCACACCTCGACCCGTACCCGGCAACCAGCGGGGTTTCCTGGGCTTGCCTAGACACGCCGGTTCGAATCTCCGGTTCTGTGTTTCGGGTTTTTCTATTTCAGGTCGCATTTAGATATCCTACTGCTAATTGCAAAATATTCACTTTGGTATGTCATTGTCCTTTCCGGATGAATCGGCTGCGTTTATAACTAAAAACAAGAAAGACATGCTCCGTGCCTCATCCTGAACATGATAGTCAACGGCGTGTCAATGATTTTTACTCTTACATCGTGGGTAATCTAGGTGGCGATTAGATGCAGACAATCATGAATGAGGTATTGGCCGTATTTCAATTCAACAGAGAAAGTGACATGCTCGCTGCCCCATTCTGGAACTGAGCGTCAATGGAGCGTCAATGATTTTTAGTCTTGTAAGTCAGGTAATTGAAAAGTGATTTGTTCTTTGTTATGCATAAGCGTAGTATTTGCCGGCTTTAAAGGCCACAGAGACAGTGACACGCTCCCTGCCCGATCTTGAAAATGAGCGTCAATTGAGCTTCAATGATTCTTGGCCTTGCATGATAGTTAATCACAGCGCAAGATGGCCGCTAATGTCTATATATGGAGTTTTGACCGGTTGTATAGACTAAAACGATCAGAATCACTGAGCTGCAGCATTGAAAACGAATGAAGATGTAATTGTCCAGGAGGCTGTCGTGGGACCATCTCTTGCTTATCAGCCTATAAAGGCTGCCAAATCCTTGTTTATAGATGTCTGCAATCATTTACCACCAAGATTTCCCAAGATTCAAGACCAAATATCATTGTCACTCTGTTGACGCTCATTGTCAAGATGGGGCAGGGAGAGTGTAGCATTCTCTTTTGCCTATAAAGGCGGCCAATACGATGATTATAGATAACAATGGCTAATTCACATTTCAATAACCTGACTTACAGGACAAAAAATCGTTGACGCTCCATAGACGCTCATTTTGCCACAGGTGTATCCGCATTATGCAACCATTCACTTTGGCATAGAACATCAATAACTATGTTTTGGCAGTCGTTATATCCTCTTTATGTACGTTTCCATTTATCACTACATTGTTCTTTAATTGTGCATATAAATATATCCTTTAAAATATACTGTAAAGTGTCCGCTAATTGTCGATAATGATACTACTCAAAACTCCCGTTCCTTTCAATCAATTCTCCTTTTCACTCTCAGATTCGCTCTGAAGGCTGCTGTCGTCTTCAAAATCAACATCAGCGGTATTTCCACGCAGCAGATAGTGTACTCAGCAAACCTGGAAAAAAATCTTTATCACGCTTGCAATCCTTGGCATATGCATTATGATTGAAAAATTGAGTGTTGGGATGCGGAGAATGTCTATACACACACCTGAATGGCATACCTTCTATTGCATAACTTTTGTTTCCGTCAGTTTCACCTGGTGACGCAGGAGCCGTTCCAGGCGGAGGTGGCGTTCTGGGTGTAGGTGACGCTGGTTCTGGTGGAGGTGCACTGGTTCCTTTGTGCCTCCAGCGTGTCTGCGGATTCGTTGCTGTGCCATTTTGGCATGGAAGGCAGCCGTCTATATGATATTTTGAAACCATTGCCGGGTGACTTGCTATCGCAGCCTTCACCTGTTTATGCGAAGGAATCTGAACTCCTCGCTTCTTCTCTTCTCGGACTTTGGTGCGAGGTTTCTTGATTAGTTGTTGTGTTTCCTCTATGGCGGCACGTGAAAACCCCCATTTGCCAATTTTGGCCATATTCGAGACAAGGCGCATGTGGGCAAATAGCCTCTCCGTACGTATAGAGGTGAATGTTTTTGATGATCGAGCTGCCATCACACTAGAACTAACTAATACGCGAGTCTCCCGCAGAGCCGCACTAATGCCACAGAGCCGCACCTAATGTGACAGAGCCGCACCTTAACATGACCAGAGTCGTCCACCTACATCACAACCTTCTCCAATCATCTTCGAGAAACCTCTCGAAGAAACAAAACACCCTGATCTAAAAACAAACATGTCTCCGCGATGTCTCTCAATCATCCAAAAAAAACGCCTACTTCTCATGCCTTCTTTCGTGTCGTTTTCCTCTTCGTCTTTGGCCGCCCGCCCATTTCCTTCCAATACTGCTCCACCATTTCTTTTGCCTTTGCCATATTCTCCTCTGGCTCCCATGTATTATCCTTCTCATCCCAACCTTCCTATTTCACTTCGTATTCCCAACTAGTTCCGTCAGAACTTGGCCGGTGTTTTGCGACTGATTCGACAAGGTAACTTGTGCCTGTGCGGCTGGTCCGTACCGGCGGAGGTGGCGGCTGCCAGGCAATCCTAGAATCATCTGTGCAGTCAACTTTGAGCCTGCTGATGTTGACTATGTCGTGGATCGTCATGTCGTTTGGGAGATTTAGTTCGACGGCGTTTCCGCGTATTCGTAGGATCTCGTATGGGCCAAGGTAGCAGTGTACTAGTTTGCGTCGCATGGGGTTGACATTGGCGTATGTGATTGGCAAATCCTTTGTATCTAAAAATACTTTCGCACCGGCGGTGATGTTGGTGTCAATTGGGCGTCGTGACTTATTAGCCTCAGCCGTCTGTATATCTTGCGCATCGCGCAGCTCAACCCGTGCAACTGCCAAAATGCGCTGCAATCGATCGACGAATTCGCGGCTTTGTAATGTTTTCGCTAATTCATTGGCTTGCGGCCGCTGGAGATCTGCAATTAAGTCCAGCGGCAAAGGCGGCTCGTAGCCAAGATCGAGTTCAAAAGGCGTCATCTGCGTCGAACGGTGTACCGAGGAATTGTAAGCATACTCCGCTCGTGGGAGGTACTCGTCCCAATTAGCTTGATCGTGAGTGGCGAGGCCACGCAAATAGCGTACAACCGTCTTGTTCGAGTTCTCAGAGAGACCATCCGTCTCTGGATGGAACGCTGTAGACATGAGCAGATTCGTCTGCAGAATCCTAGCAACCTCTCTCCAATACTCTGCTGTGAAGCGTACATCACGGTCCAATACAACCTCTTGAGGCACTCCGTGTAAACGGACAGTGCCGTCGATGAATATGCACGCACAAGCCGGGGCATCAATTGTAGTTCGGCAGGCTCGCCAATGTGCTCTCTTTGTCATATGGTCGACAAACGTTACAATGCAGTCGTGGCCACTTCCCGAGACCGGCAGGCCGGTTATAAAGTCAATGCCTATTCTTTGCCAGCGGCCTTCGGCTACAGGAAGTGGTTGTAGGAGGCCCATGGGTTTCCTGCTCCGGTGATTGGTTCGATGGCATAAGTCGCAGCCTGCTACGTAACACTGGGTATCACGCCACATTTGCTCCCAGAGATACCGGTCTAACATGCGTAAGTATGTTCGGTCCGCACCGAAGTGTCCCCCTGCTGGAGTGTCGTGGGCCTCATGGAGGATTGGACGCCGCATCGTCTTTGGAATACACAACCGTCCTCTCTTCTCTGCCTTTCCCTCTTCCTCCTTCTCTGCCTTTCCATCTTCCTCCTTCTCTTTTGCTCTTACCATGATCTCCACTTCCTCTTCATCCTTCTTGTTTTTCCTTGCCTTTTTCTCCGCCTGCTTCCTTTCCAAATCTCCACGTAACCACAGTAGGCCATTTTCTTCCAAATAGAATCGTTGTGCTGACACCCATAATTTGCGTTCTTTTGCAGACACGGTGGATGGCGGGGGGCGGGGACTTGGGTTGGCCAAGCAATGTGCAATAGGCCCGAACCGTTCGTCGTCAACTATGCCTGCCTTCATGTCCTCAATCCATTCCCCGGCCGCAGTAACTTCCTTTGCCATTACATTGCATCGCTCCCGTCGGAAATCCGGATGGCAAGATAACGCGTCCGCGACCTGATTCTTGACACCCAGGATGTGCTTGACCTCCCAGTCGATATTTTGGAGGACCATCAGGATGTCCATTTGACGTACGGTGAGATGTGGCTGTGTGAGGATCCAACGCAAGGTCGCATGATCCGTGTGTACCAGGAATGGTTGTTCGGCTCCGTGTATGTTGAATTTCCAGTATAATATTGCGTCTTGGAAGCCCAATAGTTCTCTGTCATATGCAGGGTATCTCGTCTCTGCATCGTGTAATTTGCGGCTGAAATAACCCAGTACTTTCTCTGCCTTGTCTTGCATCTGGGAGAGCACTGCGCCCAATGCATACTGGCTGGCATCGACGTGCAGGCAATATTTGGCTTTGGGATCCGGTAGAGCCAGGACTGGAGCATTGCAGAGTGCTTTTTTGAGGGTGTCAAAAGCATGGAGGCATTCTCTATCCCAGGCGAATGGAGTGCGCTTGATCATCCTCGGCTCCCCACGTCGCCGCCCAACGTCCCCTTTTCTTTTCGGAGGTGTGCCATTGGCGTACAGCGGCATTGCGATGTGAGCGTAGTGTTCAATGAATTTTCTGTAGTAGCTGGTGAGACCCAGGAAGCCTTTGACGTCCTTACTATTTTCAGGTTGAGGCCAATCCATTACCGCACGTGTCTTATGTTCCTGGGTGTGGATGCCGTCCTTGTCAATGTCAAAGCCGCAAAAATCGACTTTCTGATAAGCCCAGGCACATTGTGCATGTTTGGCTTTGAGGCCATGTTCCGTTAGTAAGGTAAGCACTTCACGGACATGTACAACATGCTCCGCCAGGGTACAGCTGTGAATCATAATATAGTCAAGGTATATGACGATGAATTTTCATTTCATTGGCTCCAAGATGCCGTTCATCATGCGCATGAACTAGCTAGGTGCGTTCGCCAGGCCAAACGGCAGGACTCGCCACTCGTAGAAGCCAAATTTAGTGGTAAAGGCCGTCTTTTGCCTGTCGGCTGTTGCGATACGAATTTGGTGGTAACCAGCCGCCAAGTCCAGTTTTGTGAACCAGCAGGAGCCGTGCATGGAGTTGAGTAAGTCCTCAATGTGTGGGAGAGGATAATGATCTTTGACGGTAATGGCATTCACTGTGCGATAGTCTATGCACATACGGAGCGTACTGTCAGGCTTTGGCACGAATAGTACTGGTAAGCCGAAGTTGCTTCGACAGGGCTGAATCCAACCGCAGCGAATTGCCTTGTCTATCTGCCTCCGAAGGTCTTCTTCTTCAGGTGGAGAGATGCAGTATGGTGAGCGGAACGGTATTTTGCCATTCGGGTCCATTTTAATTTCGAAATCAGTCTGCCTTCCTTTCTGCGAATTTGCATAAATTGGCTCGCCCAAAAGACCCTGGAATTCAGTCAACATGGCTTGAAACTCTCACGGTGGTTGTGTCGGAAGTGTGTCGCCATCGCCGCGGTGGTGCACTTTGAACAAGAAGGCCCGTTTCAACAGGCGGGTAGATACGTTTTTGAGCTCTGCCTTCCGTATGATGTTGATGCCCATGAATTTGGCCTGCTCCACTATTCCTTCATCGACGTCCAAGGGGCGTAGGCCAGGCAAGTAATATACTCGGCCATCCTCTCTTTCCTCCCAGAGGTTATCGGCAATCCACATTTCATTGCTGTCATGGTCGATTGGATATCGTCGGTTTATATCACGCATCCATCATTTGCCTAGCACAATATCAAAGCCCTTGACGTTGTAGATCATAAATTCGGCCTCATAGACATATGACGCACCGAGGCGTAGTTTCAGTTTTACTCTTTGGCGTTTCTCGATGCCATCATCTGCCTTGATATTGGCCGTCTCCACAATCATCCATCCCGCCTCCTTCGCCTGTAGGGCGGCCCCTTGACGTTTCAGTTCATCAATGAACTTCCGCCCCACATAGTTTTCTGACGCACCATCATCCTTCACTACCCTTGCCATTTTGCTGCTCCACCATCCTCCTTTAGTTTGGTATCTTATCTTCCCATTAAACCTTAGTAGGTCGACCACTGAATCATCTAGTTTACTAACTTTCAAGTGGTGGTAACAGGTGAAAAACTTGAATTGACTATCTGGCACCAATTTGCCACCCTTTTTGTTTGACGATACCGTACATGATGGTGTTTTTATGGGAGGTACAGCCGCAGCTACAGACCTCCTTTGCCTTTTCCCGCTTCAGAGTCCGAGTCTGAGAGGCTCTCCAACTCGCTCTCCGCCTCACTGTCAGTCTCCAGCTTAGCCTCCTTTTCCTCTGCAAGCCGCCCACTCTCCTTTCTACCGGTTAGTGCACCTCCCCGTTTCTTATCGTTACGGGGGCATCCAGACTTGGCTTTTGGGGCATCTTTGCAGACCAAAGCTTGTTCGAGTAGCTTCATCATCAAGTCGCGGTTTGGGCAATTGCGAGAGATATGACCCACCTGGCCACAGTTATAGCAGGTCAAGCCATCGTCTTTGGCCAGGCCAACTGTGCCAGTTGTACCACCTTTCTTGGAGTCCATCTTCCTAGCTGAAGCCTTTGTAGTTGCGGTAGTGTTGGGGCCACTCCAAGATTGAGACTTGTTGAGAGTCATGTCCAGTGCGGCGAGGTGTTCCATGCGCTGTTCGAGGGTTGGAGTCCTATTGCGCATGCCAATATAACGAACCAAGTCTTTATAAACTCCCTGGTTGCCCTTTTCGATCTTATATCCATAAGCGTCGGCTAACATTACGGAAGGCATAGGCTGGTGCGGGTCAAACTTCGAACGAAGGCGACGAAAACGCTCGTTGAACTCTGTGACGCGTTCTCCCTTCTTTAGGCTCAGTTCTTCCCATTCACGTTTGACCAGGTCCAAGGCGTTGGACGGAATATACTTAGCTTTCAACTCTGTGCAAAAGGTGGACCATTCGATGGGCGCACTCATTGGGAAGCGGTGCATGGCCCAGACTGCTGCGTCGCCTTTCAATTGTTGCACTGCTTGCTCTCCCCAGCCTGTCATGCCGAACCATCCAACGGCCTGGGCTGCATTCTTGAAGTGTCGTTCCAACGCAGAAAGGAAGTTGGTGACATCGTCCAAGGTTTGTTTGCCCTCATACGTCGGAAGGTTAGATGACTTGACAGAGAAGCCACGGCTTCCAGACGAGCCAGGGGTTGGCTCGGCGGAGCCACAGATCCCGAATGGGCCACAGTTCAGTTCAGAGAAGCCACAGATCCCTAATAGGCCTGGAGGCGGTTGGGAGGTGTTCGGCGCCGGCGTCGCATGTACTTGGTTAGTCGTCAGTCGTTGAATGACGCGTTCGACCGCTCTCAATTCGGATTCCAGGCTGCTCTCCTCTGACGAGAGATTTTTGACTTGGTGCAGCAGCATGTCCTTCTCCAGCCGGAGCTGTGCGATGTCTGTCTGCTCCGTTGTCTCCGGCTCTGACTTGCACTTGTCGAGCTGTCTCTCCAACTTGGCAGATCGATGTTTCTTGATCTGAACCTCTTCCTCCAACTCCTCAATTTCCCGCTGAGTGGCCGCTAATTCCCTGCTCGGGCCGTCTCGGACGGGCTCATTCGCCTCCAAGTCCTTGACTTTTGCGGCCAAGCTCTCATTGAGGTCGCAAATCTTAGCACATTTCTCGGCTTGTTCAAGGCTCTCGGATAGGTTGGCATCAATGATCTCCAATTGGACGTCCTCCGTAGCCCTGATCCAGTTGATTGCTTGGTCAGACAAGACCCCAGGGCCGTCGTCGATGATCTTCATTCGGTTTGTGATGTATTCTGTGGTGCGAAGTTCTGTAGGTTGGAAGGCCGCGGTGGTTGAAGTCTTAAACCTGCTGCTAAACGTAATTGACTCGGCTTTGTCGATTTTGTCGGTGAAACTGCCATCGTGCATGTCGTGCGTGTCGTGCGTAGCAGGAAGAGCCATGAAGTCGGAAGACTCCTGTGATGTCTCCGAACCGCCTGCAGTCCACTGGTTCGAAGATAATCCAAGTGGATCCGCCATCGTGCGTTTTGTTTCGATCGCTTCTGATGCTTGTGACGCCTTCAGAAGTCGAGTGTTGCTACCAATGTGGGCAGATAGCCTCTCCATACGTATAGAAGTGAATGTTATTGATGATCGAGCTGACATCTCGCTAGAACTAACTAATATGCGAGTCTCCCGCAGAGCCGCACTAATGCCACAGAGCCACACCTAATGTGACAGAGCCGCACCTTAACATGACCAGAGTCGTCCACCTACAGCGCATGTCAGACTGTTGTAGCTGTACCCGACCTCCTTGCCTCGCCATAGTTGCAGATATGTTGAAAACCTACAAGAAATCACTTGCTGCTTCTATAAGGAAGATTCGGCTATTACCTCAACCATATACAACTCTGTGGTCTCCACTGAGGTCTTTAAAGCCTGGTTTGTCCACTCCCGGGGACCTTTACGACAAAATTTGTCAACGAAAATCCCGGAGCTGAAGACATCATGATGTTCGATTTCATGCACAGTGCAGACGAATGCCTTCATCGACCATGGCGGGTTGCCATTCCGGGCAGCGATAAATTGGTCACAAAGCTCTCTACATACCCCAGCTGTATATTATATTGTTACTTGACCGCCTTCTACATCGATATGGAGATACTCACATCTGATTGCATGCTGCTTCCTATCATTGCTGCGTCCGGTGTTACATACTCTTTTTAAATGTGCGTCCTGGGCCATATTTTCGGTGGCTGCAATTGCAGCGTCGCGGTGGACTATCTGGTGTCTGCATTGCTGCACTATCTCCGCCAGGGGCTCGTTTGATGAAGCGCCAGTTGTTCGGCTCGATTCGGATTCAATCACACCGGGCTGAGGTGTTTGTGGAGCCATGACTTGCTGTTGTGGAGATGGTGAGGAAGATGATAACGGAAAGTGGAAAGTCCTGCAGAATATATCGTAAGCTACAAGTCACAATGGAATGAATGACAGTCAACTTGCACATTCTACCCAAGTTTTATCTGGCTGGGTATAGCTGCAAGTTGCAGGTCATTCTAACTGTCCCGCGATTTGCAGTAAGTCGGTCCGATGTTGTTGATTTTTTTGTTTGCATTGATACATTGAAGTGAACGACAGCTGATATCTCATGTTTGATAGATATAAAAAGGCAATTCTTTGATGGAAAAAACGTCTGGAGATGTGTGTCTCAACACATCGCCGGGATCTTACACGAAACACACGCTAACTGTCGTGTCAGGGTGTACTGTAAACGTTACTGTTCCGAATGAAATGACAGTCACAACGCAGATTTTGCTTTGTTCGAGTTGATCAAATGTACAATCCTTGACATAAAAGACACAGCTTGACTCCATGTGGTCCATATCTTGCAACATCCAACATCTTGCCCAACAACAAGGTCAACACACAATACAATGGTCAATGCTCTGAACAAGATCATTTCTCCACTTCCGGCAGGCAAATACAGGAAATTGACAAAGCAGTCCACACGTCGATGTCATCAAGCGAATGAAGGCAAGTGAGGCTTGGAGGCAGAAAGGGTTCGAGCATTGGGAGCATTGAGCAGCATACGATCCAAACAGAAGCTTTTGGTGGAGACAAGACAGGAAAAGTACTTTTTAAGCAATGAAGAGACAGAGAAACGGATCGCGGATTAGGTGGAGAGAGAGACCGCTGTGGCAAGAAAGCGAGTTCAAGACGCAGAGACAGCGATTATGCAAGAGCTGAAAGATATGACCACTGCTGAATGCACGGGGACAACAACCAGAAAGCCCAAAACAATGTTTGAAGAGATGTTGACGGCTATCGGAAACAGTTTGAGCAATCTTGCAAGTTCCGACAATGAGCAGGATGGGGAAGACGAGGAAGACGACAAAGAAGATACAGAGCTCGGCAAGCTGAGTCATAATGATGAACCTGACTGCAGGCTGGGCACAATCTCCAAAACAGAACAGCACCGCATGAAGAGTTTTCGGCAGAAGCAGATGAGGCTTGATGAATTGGCACAACCGGGATTGGGGGACACAGCCAACTACTTCCATGAGAGAGATATGATGTATGGGACTGCTGAATTGAAGGTTCCGGCAGTTGTCAAGCACCAAATCGACACGACTGCAGCCACACCACCTCCGACAGCATTTGGGGAGCATATGCAGACTCTTGATATCATCCGCGGACAATCGCAAATGCCGGCCGTGACTTCTCGACCAGGAAGTAGTCAAATGAGGCTACGTTCCGAGAACCCACAGTTACACCAATTCTTACTGGTTCGTCCGCCTCGTAGGGCACCGGATTTGACACTGATTCAGGATCTGAAGCCTGTCGAACCCATAAGCATTTACCCCTGCATGAAGCATCCCTAGTTAATTACCATATTGAAAGTGGATACGGATGAAGATATAGTGACGGCTCCCGTGTCACTGGAGGTATAGATAGCCAAATTGAAAATTTTCAAGACCTATCTCTTGTAAAAGCAAATTGTGTACCTGCTTTGCTACGTGTCAGCTTTTGCTTGTTTTCAGTCACCAAATCGTGAGACATGATATTTCATCGGTGTGTGTGCAAGGGTCGTATGGGCCATGCGATGGTTCTCGACTCCAAATCTGGTTGGTAGACAGCCAGCAAACTTGATATCGACTTGCTTGTTACGGTTACATTAGAAAGCAAAACCTAACATAGAGACAACATTTACTAACAAAATTTAAGTCAGTGATGTCACACGAGTCATAGGACGAGCAGTCAGTGCGCAGTCTGAACCCGGATGACTGGCAGCCATCATGCTGCATTAGTCCATGCAGCAAACTGCTTAACTCTGTACTCAGACCTGCTGCACTTGGTCGAGAATTTGAAAATTGCTTGTGGTATGTAGTGGAAATCGAGGAAAACGAGCTGGAAAAGGAAAGGTCAGGAAATCGGGCTCAATCTGTCTAACATTAGTAGGTGGATCTGTATGCCATGACATACTGGCTGAAAGCGCCAAAATGCAACGGAGCTACGCCATTTATCAGACTGATGACGTGAATAGTGGTGGCTCAGAACCGGAGAGGCCTCAATGCTTTTGGATGCTAATAATTATACCTTCAAATGGTATATTGGCTGTCAAAAATGACAGTATAAATTTTAAGCAAAATGATTGCGCACCCAATGACTGTTGGTATGTCTCTAAGGTGAGCATCAATGGAGGGTCAACGATTTTAGTTTGATCATTTTGGCAATCAACGGGTTGCATAGACACCTCGATCCAATGAGGAGTTGTTGGCAGGTTCAAAACGTACAAAGGCAAGTGACATGCTTGTTGCCCCATACTAGAACTGAGCGTCAACGGAGCGTCACCGAATTCTGGTCTTGCGTTATGGATAATCTCTGGGCTGCGTGACAGTATTAAGCCATAATCACAGTATGGGCCGCCTGCATGGGCACAAAGGCCAGCGACGATATCACCAACACCTCCTAAAAATCAGCGTCAACGGAGCGTCAATGATTTTTGGTCTTGCATCTTGGATAATTCAAGGGCTGTTCAAAGGCATACTCCCATAATCATAATTTTGGGCGCCTTTATAGGCAAAAATGCTAGTGTTGATATCACTACTACCTCCAGAAAATGTGCGTCAACGGAGCGTTAACATTTTTTCGTCATGCATCTTGGATAATTCAAGTGCTGTGCAACGGCATCCTCCCATAATCATAATATTGGCTGCCTTTAAAGGCAAAAATGCTAGTGACGATATCGCTACCACCTCCTGAAAATGAGTGTCAACGGAGCGTCAACGATTTTTGGTCATGCATCTTGGATAATTCAAGGGCTGTGCAATGGCATACTCCCATAATCATAATATTGGCCGCCGTTATAGGCAACAATGCTAGTGATGATATCTCTGCAACCTCCTCAAAATGAGCGTCAACAGAGTGTCAACGATTGTTGGTCATGCATCCTGGATAATTCAAGGGCTGTGCAACAGCATACTCCCATAATCATAATAATGGCCAGCTTTATGGACAAGAGTGCTAGTGATGATATCGCTACTACCTCCTGATCATGAGCGTCAACGGCGCGTCAACGATTTCTGGGCATGCATCTTGGATAATCAAACAGCACTGCAACAGCGTTGACCCATAATCATACTATCGGCTGCCTTAATGGGCAAACATGGTAGTGATGATATCGCAACCGCCTCGTCTTTGTATGTCCTTGTATTCAAATACACAAATATGCATGCAATGTCTCACAGGTCTGACTTGTTTCTTGCTTGTAGCTCTAAAGTCAATATTTAAGAACCAGTGTTCTACCTGACTATAACGCATCTTTTGACAGTTATTCAGGTCGAATTACCCACAGTTCAATTTCCTACTGCGATGTCCAATACAAAATCTTTAAATACCTCGTCGCTAGAGCTTATGAAATCTTCAAAAAATCAATGTGTCTTTATTCGTGATTTAAGCGACCTTACTTTACAAATCATTCTCGATACGTGGTGGGCTTCAATGACTGTAGGCTCGAAGCGGTCTATTGCTTGCAATAATGATTGACATGCGCCTTCATGGCGATTCTATTTACACTGCGGAATTGAGGAGACTGGCAGCCCTGGCTTCATATGTATCGTTTGGCATCAAGTTCTTCGCCATGCATCAGAACATGGGACCAGCTCAATGGGCAAACAATTGCAGTCAAAAGCGCACATCCCAAAGTTACACGAATTAACAGTGTCAAAAGTAACTGAATTCACTAGTACAACAGTCGATAAAACCGATTTGGCCATACTCAATAAACAAGGAAGTCGAGGTATTCTGATTTTCAGTTCGCAAAGCAAATCCAAATTTCATATTTAGATTTTAAGCATACTTACTGAATTGACAGACAAAATGCTCTAAACTGGCAGCAAAGGACTTTCATACTGCCGAATTTCACCAAGACACCTGGAATCACTACCTCATGTTAGGATTTGTTTCAGCTCACATTCCATCGAACACAATATCAAACCTTGTGCTACGACGTTCATACAATGCATTACGAAGCAAGTTGGTGTTACTTTCAGCCAGCACCCTGAGCAAAATTTGCTGGAGGGAATCCACACTGACAGTGGATGCAATTAAGAAGCAATTGCCGTCAAGAAACAAAGTTAGTTTAGCTTTACACGGATGGACATCAATGAACAGATTAGCAATAATGTCGGTCATTGCGCATTATAAGGATCAAAATTGGGCGTTGCGAGAGGTACAACTGGCATTCAATGAGGTCGATAGCCCATTCTTTTCCTATTTCAAAATACCATTAAGGATTACAGGACAAGGGTCAACATACGGGAGCAGGGCTAGCCGGACATTTGAAGGACGTTCTTGATTGTTTCGAGTGGAGTGAGAGCCGTTTACTTGGAATTACAACCGATACCGCTTCCTCAAATTACTTGATGACTCGTGAATTACAAACTACCCTTGAGGCCTCTGGAATCGAGTGGCCAGCATTGATAAACCACATACCAAGCATGGCACACGTCATTCAGCTCGCTTTGGGTGCATTCATGAGCAGTCTGGGTGTAAAAGGCTGCACCAAGTCTTGGGAAGTCCATGAGCGCAATCAGCAATTTGGAGAGAATGAAAGCACAGACATTGGGAACAGTCAAAGACTTCCAAAAGAGGGCAATGATCGAATCAATATGGTGTCGGCCATGAGACCAGGTTTAGCAAACATAATTGAAAAAGTATGTATTTCAAGATATTTTGAAAGTCCTGAAACTGACCTTCATATAGCAGAGAATGCTTGCTGTATTGATTACGCTGACACCTGGTCGTCGAAATGGGTTCATTGACTGTCAAAGAGCCAAAGTCGGCATTGCAGTACTGCCCATTATGGATGTGAAGACATGTTGGAACTCAACGCTGGAGTTGCTCGGGCGCGCCAACTGATTACGTGAATTCATGCGGGAGTCGCTTAAGAACCCAAAATGCAGCGATCACCGGCCACTCTTCTTCATACAGGATCAGTGGACCATTGTCAAGTATGTCATGGAAGTTATACCGCCATTCCGGTACTGGACCCTGTGGATGTCGAAATGGCATACCATTACTCTGCATCACATCATCACTGTCTACAACGACATCTTCGATCACATGGATGGCGTGATGCGAGTTTTGGCCATGAAGAAGACACAATGGAAGGAAGACTTATACTTTGCTGTGAAGTTTGCGCAGCAGAAGCTGTCCAAATATTATACTGAAGTGACTCCAATGACTGGTATGCTTCTCATTTTGACACATATCCTTGATCCTTTCTGGAAGTTGCGATCGTGTTAGGAAGTGGGACAAGGGAATGGATATCAATCCTGACGACAACACTTCTTATACTACCCAACACCACATGGCCTTTCTGAAGTATGTCGAGAACGAATATGGCGCTAAACATACACGTTCGCTGGTCACAACACCCGAAAGCATACCGAACAACAATCTCATCCCCTCCACAATGGCTTCCAGCACTGGTCAATCCTCTCATGATCGATATGACTTGTCCAGCGATGATGAAGAACACTCAATGCCTAACACTGTGGCCGAAACAACACCCGGATACAGCGATCGTGCAGCGCGCTTATCGACAGCTGCAAGGCTCTATCTGAATTCACCTTCTGAACTACCACAGAACTGGGGGCAGATAAATCTGAAACTCCATGATTACCACTCCGACCCAATGGAGATTAGTTGTACATTTTGGTTACCAGATATCACCGACTGGTGGCGGCAGCATGAAGAAACACACTCAAAGTACACTGATCTCTCCAATGTGGCACGGGTAATATTCTCAATCATACCTCAATGTGTCGGAGTGATGGCCAGTGTTTCCCTTGGGGGAGATGTGATCGGGTGGGGGCAGTCAAAAACCACAGTCGAGACCCTTCGCAAACAGGTGGTTGGAAGGCACTTCACTAGAGCCAATGACGGATTACTGGCTGGCAATGACCCAGTATTGGATCATACCAGTACTGATAACAACATCGAGCTGAGGAGAGAGGCGGAGCAAAAGAAGTTGCACCGAATGGCCAAGGTCCACGACCTTTTGGAGATGTGGCAGGGAAGCCAAAACCTACTAGCTAAACAGATTGAATATCGCGCTCAAAATAAACATATGACAGCCGTAGAATACTCTTCAGATACAGAAGACATCCTCAAAGCATCCTGGTCACACTTTCAACATGATGGTACAACTGCATTTAAATTATTGGAAAAATCACCTGTGCCACCAGCTTTGTCTGCAAAGGACTTCCCTGGAGGATAAACTCAAGTATTGAATGTCCGCCAAATCAAACAAATCGACCGCCCTCCTGCCAAAAGTGATGAGGATAGTCCACCTGGAAGCATTTCAGACACCGAGAATTGGCTTAACTGGATTGGGGACTTGGATAATCAAAACAACAGCGAACACGACACGGAGGCAGAAAATGAATCATATATGCAACTGGACAACAGCAGTGAAGATTCAGAAACACCGGAGCAGCGGAATGTGAGTGCCACACCAATGTTCCCGGATTGATTCGCCCTATATGATGGTCAAAGAAGAAGGCTGAAAAGATGTTGATGACGTTCAATATATTGGAAACGAGGACGAATATGGGGATCAAGAAAATGTAGGACAGAATGCGTCAATGTATTATCACCAAGTTCATTACGTAGTTTGACTGAGAATTTCATTTTGAGCAATATTATGGGAGAATATTGAGCAGTCATGTGAGAAAATTGGTTAATAATCAAAGGTATAGCAGGCAATATGCATTATTTGGCATGATGTAGAAAATTTAACCAGATGAGAGTGACCAGTGCTAGAATATTACTGGGGTCGGCTTCGCCATGCAGCCAAGTCCCGATCAGGCCGAAAGGCAACCACTAAGTTCAAACAATCATGAATGCAATTATTAATGGCAGCGGATCTTGACTACGCCATACATTGAAATGAGCGTCCACGGAGCATCCACGATATCTAGTCTTGTAAGTAGGGTAATTGAATGGTCACATGGTCGGTGCTGTCCATAACCAACATACTCGCAGCGTTTCTTGGCAAAAAAGTTAACCATACAGTCACTGCCCCATTCTGAAAATGAGTGTCAACTGAGCATCAATGATTTTCGGCTGTGCATCTTCGGTAACCTCAGTGGCAAATGGTTGCAGTCATTCATAAACAAGGTATTGGCTGCCTTCCAAGTCAATAATAATAGCATCATGCTCCCTGCCCCATCCTCAAAATGAGCGTCAACGGAGCATCAACGATTTTTAGTCTTGTAAGTATGGTAATATAAAAGTGACCTGGTCACTGCTATCCTTAACCAACGTACTGGCAGCCTTCCTTGGCAAAACAATGAACACCATGGTCACCGCCCCATTCTGAAAATGTGTGTCAATGGAGCATCAATGATATTTTGTATTGCATCTTGGGTAATCTAACCAGCGATTGGTTTGTAAACATGCATAAATGAGATACTGACTGCCTTTAGAGGCAAAAACAATTGCAGCATGCTTCCTGCCCTATCCTGAAAATGAGCATCAATGGAGTGTCAATGATGATTGGTCTTCCATCTTGGCTGATCTAAGTGTCGCAATGTAGTAATAATTCATAGACGATGTTATGGCAGCCTTTTCATTTGAAACAGTGCATGACACATAAGTTACCCCATCATGAAACTGAGCGTCAATGGAGGTTCAACAATATTTGGTGTTCCATATTGGGTAATCAAGGCTTTATGCGGATGAATCAGCTCATAACAGAACTATTGACTGCCTTTATAGCCAAAAATACAACATATAACAGGAAAAACATGCATTCCAAAATAATCAATGTCGCAGATTGCAAAACATGCAAAAAGAGATTATTTGCTGTCGAATATCTAATTTTAATAATATACAATTATCCAACCTCAAAAACAAGAACATTATGTATATCTACAGATGGACCTGCTGGGCGACCCACTGACAACCCGCCCAATTAGGACGGGTTGGGAGATTTCCATCGAACCATGCCTGAATTGACAGTTCGGATGTATTGACAATCCAGACCGCCAATTTGTCAACGGTTCGGATCTGACCTGGACCCAGACCCAAATTGACAGTCCGGAACCGTTGCTAACACTACTGCTGCATGTTAATGCAGCTGACATCCATTGTGCAGAGGAGAGCGGCCTGTTGAGCCAACCTGTAAGCAGTGACAAGCATTGATTGAAAGAAATGGGATTTTTGAGTGTATTATTATCTACAATTAGCGGACACTTTAAAGTATATTTTAAAGAATATATTCATATGTATTATTAAACAACAATGTAGTAATGAAGGAGAAACTATATGAAGACCATAATACAACTGCTACAACACCGTTACTGATATAGTATGCTAAATTGAATCGTTGCATATTGCAGATAAGCCCATGGTAAAATGAGCATTAACGGAGCATCAACGATTTCTTGTTTTGTGTCTTGTGTAATCTAAGTGGCGCATGATCGCAGACATCGATAAACACGGAGTTGGCAGTCTTTATAGGCTGATAAGCAAGAGATATTGCCACCACAGCCTCCTGGACAATCACAACTTAATTCATTTCCACAGCAGCAGCTCAATTTTCTTGAGCGTTTTAGCCTATAAAACTAGTCAGAACTTTGTATATAGACAATAACGGCCACATCACACTTTGATTGACCATGATGCATGCCCAAAATTTGTTGACACACCGGTGACGCTCATTTCTAAAATGGGGCAGGGAGTGTGTGGCATTCTTTTTTGCTTATACAGGCGGCCAAAACTTTGATTATGTGAACCAACGACCAAATCAGTCTTTAATTACCTGACTTACAAGACCAAAGATTGTTGACACTCATTTTTAGAAGATAGTAGTGATGTCGCTGCTAGTGTTTTTGCCCATCAAGGTGGCCAATACTTTGATTATGCATCACAGCGACGAAGTCTCTAATTAATTACCTGACTCACAAGACCAAAAATCGTTGACACTCTGTTGACACTCATTTTCACAATGGGGCAGGGAGTGTGTCGCTTTCTGTTTGGCCTAATAAGGTGGCCTATAACTCAGTTATAAATGTCAGCACCCAATCGCCACTAAGATGAACCATCATGCAAGGCCGAGAATCGGTGACACACATTTTCGAGCAGGGCCAGGGAGTGTGTCGCCTTCTCTTTTGAATATAAATGTGGCCTACACCTCATTTATGAATGTCTACATCCAATCACCAGTCAGAATACCCAGAATGTACAACCATAAATCATTGACAGTCTGTTGACTCTCATTTTCAGCATGGGGCAGGGAGCGTGTCAGGTGTTAGCCATGGTTCCAGAACATCACTTAGGGTGCGGGTCCGGGTCGGGGTCTGAACTGAACTTTCACCAAATCTGCCGCCCAGGTGGTCAATACACCTGAACCGTCAATTCAGTCACAGTTTGATGGAAATCTCCCAACCAGTCTGATTTGGGCGGGTTGTCAGTGGATTATCCAGCGGGTCGATCTGCAGATTCATATAATGCTCCGGCTTTTGCTCTGTGATAATAGTATCTGAATCAATACACTTATTCAACATCCGGTAATCCGTTTTTGAATGCTTTGCTGGTTACGATATCGATCATTTTGGAATCAATGTTTGTCCTTTTGTGTTTTGTATTTTGGACCACTGAAGTGGTCAATAGTTCTGTTATGATCTCAAATATCCATGCGATGCCTTGATTACACAACATACAAGACCAACCATTTTTGACGCTCTGTTGACACTCATTTTCAAGATGGGGTAACGAAGATATCATGCACTGTTTTGGTGGAAAAGGCCGCCATTACATGGTATTTAAATTATTGCCAGAAAGCTACACTTAGATTACCAAAGTTGCAAGACCTAAAATCATGGACACTCCGTTGACACTCATTTTCAGGATTGGGCAGAGAGTGTGCAGCGGTTGCTTTTGGCCCTAAAGGAGACTAATACCTCATTCAGGGATGTCCGCGACCAATTGCCACCGAGATAACCCAAGATGCAAAGCCAGAAATCATTGACACTCGGTTGATGCTCATTTTCAGAATGGGGCAATGACCATGTCACTTTCTCCTTTGCCTATAAAGGCTGCCATTACATTCATTATGCCTCACCACTACCACATCACTTTGTAATTACCTGATTTACAAGACTAACAATCGTTGACTGTCCATTGACGCTCATTTTCACAATGGGGTAACTATGATATCACATATTGTTTTCCCTGAAAAGGCCACCAATACATAGCAAATGAATTACTACCATAAATTAACACTTAGATAACCAAAGATGCAAAGCCAAAAATTGTTGACGATCGGTTGATGCTCATTTTCAGAATGGTGCAGTGACCGTGTCGCTTGCTGTTTTGCCTATAAAGACTGCCAATACATCAGTTATGCTCAACAGCAACCAAGCCACTTAACAAGTACGTTACTTGCAAGTCCAAAAATCGTTGACACTCATTTTAATGAATTGTCTAGTCAATAGCTGGTCCCATCGATAATGGTATAAATAATTATTTGGACTCATTGGTTGCCTTTCTGGCAGATTGAGACTCAACCCTTTGGCAAAGTCGAGCCAAGTAATATTCTGGCACTGCTCACTCTCATTCTACCAAAATTGATATATCTGGCTGAATGATTCATTTCGCCCGCTATACATCTGTTTATGAACAAATATTCATATGCAACTGCTGAATATTCTCCGATAATATTTCTCTAAGTAAAATTCTCTGTCAAGTGACATATGGAACCTGGTGTAAACATATTGACCCATTCTGTGCTATGTTTTCTTGTTTCCCTCATTCCTCCTTGTTTCCATTGCAGTGAACATTATCACCCGCTTTTCGGACTGTTTCATTGACCTCGGTGTTGGCCGAATCAATCTGGGAACAGTTGGTGCGGCACTCACAACCTGGTGCTCTGGCATTTGCAGAGCCTCAATGACATTATCTAGCTCTATATCACATTCGACTTCTGCCTCCCAGTCATCTTCGCTTGCGTTTGGATAATCAAAGTCACCATTCCAGTTAAGCCAACTCTCAGTGTCGGAAATGCTTTCAGATGCACTATCCTCATCATTTTAGGCTGGATGACGGTCAATTCTTCTGATTCAGCCAACATTTATTCCTTCAGTTCTTCCTCCAGAGAGGTTCTTTGAAGACAAAGCTGGTGGCAAAGGTGATCTTTCTGGCAGTTTAAATGCAGCCACATCTTCATGTTGAAAGAGTGACCAGAATGCTTTGACGATCTCATCAGTATCCGAAATGTATTCTACGGCAATCTATTGAATGTTTTGAGTGCGAGATTCCTTCCGTGTAACACATAGGTTTTAGCTTCCCTGCCACTTCTCTAGAAAGTTGTGGACCTTGGCCATTCTGTGTAATTATCTTTCCTCGGCCTCTTTGTTCAATTCCAAGTTGTTTTTAGTTTCCGCTGTATTGAATGCTGTGTAATTGCCCTCCAATATAGTGTCATTGGCTCGAGCAAACTGCCTTACTACGACTTCTTCCCGAAGCGTCTCGCCAGTGCTTTCAGACTGTCTCCAGCTGATCATGTCTCGCTGAAGGGAAAATCTGGCCTCCACTCTTGCACCGTGTGGTATGATAGAGAATATGCCGCGTGCCACATTGGAGAGATCAGCATACTTTTAGTGCGTTTCCTCTAGTTGGCGCCACCAGTCAGTGATATCCGGTAACCAAAATGTACTACTAATCTCCATAGAATCAGAGTGGTAATCATTGGGATTGAGATTATCTTGCCCCCAGTTCGTTGGTACTTCAGGCGGTGAATTCAAATAGAGCCTTGCAGCTGTCAATAACCGTGCTGCGCAATCACTTTGTCCAGGTGTCGTTTCAGCCATGCTTTTTGGGGTCAAGTATTCTTCATCATCCCTGGACAAATCTTATGGATCAAAAGACAATAGACCAAATCCAGAAGCTCTTGCAGAGGGTGAGAGTTTGCGGCCGGGAACAATTTCGGACTGAATACCAGACATTCATCGATGTTTGGCACCGTATTCCTTCTTCACATACTTCGCAAATCACTCCTGGTATTGGGTAGTATAAAAAGTCTCGTCCTCAGGATTGATATTCATTCCCTTTTCCCCCTTCCTAAATAATCGCAACATCCTGAAAGGATCAAGTCTATGTGCTGAAATGAGAAGCATACCAGTCGTTGGAGTCACTTCAGCATGATATTTCAACAGCTTCTGTTGCATAAACTTCACGGCGAAGTGTAAGTCTTCGTTCCATTCACTCATCTTGTTAGCTAAAGCTCATATAATTCCATCCACATGATCGAACATGTCATTGTAGACAGTGACAACGTGAAGCAGAGTAACCATATACCTGTTCGACATCCACAGGGTTCAGTGTCGTAATAACCTCAAAACTTCCATGATGTACTTGACAATGGGCCATTCATCCTGTGTTGTGATGAGTGGCCGGGATTCACTGGATTTTAGATTCTTGAGCCTCTAGCAGCTGAAATCTCATGTTTGGAAGGCTCACTCAAGCAACTCCTTTGTCGAATTCCACAGTGTTTTCAGATCCATACTAGGTTGTACTGCGATTCGTACTTTGGCTTTTTGACAGTCGATGAACTCATTTCAACAACCAGGTGTCAGTGTAATCAATTCAGCAAGCATTCTCTGCTATATGAAGGTCAGTTTAAGGTCTTTGAAAATGTCTTGAAATACGTACTTTCTCAATAATCCTTGCTAAACCTGGTCTCATAGCCGACACCTTGTTGATTCTAGCATTGCCCACTTCTCACAGTCTTTGACTCTTCCCAATGTCAGTGCCTTCATTCTCTGCATTTTGCTGATCACGCTCATGGGCTTCCCAAGACTTGGTGCAGCCTTTTACACCGAGACTGCTCATGACTGCACCCAAAGCAAGTTTAATGACATGAGCCATGCATGGTATGTGGTTTCTCATTGCAGGCCAGTCGATTATGGAGGCCTCAAGGGTTGTTTGTAGTTTTCGACTCATCGAGTAATTTGAAGAAGCATTTTCAGTCGTAATTCCAAGTAAACAGCTGTCGGTAAGCTTAAAACAATCAACAACTTCCTTCACTTGTATGGCTAACCTTGCTCCAGTATGTTGACCCTTGACCTATTATGCTTAATTGCCTTGTGGAATAGGGAAAGAAGTTGCAATCAAGCTTGTAGAATGCGAGTAGTACTTCTCTCAATGCCCGATTTTGATCAGTATAGTACACTATAACCAACATTCTGGCTAATTTGTTCGTTGATGTCCACCCATCCAAAGCTAAGCTAACTTTATTTCTTGATGGCAATTGCTTCTTATTTGCATCCACTGTCAGTGAGTATTCCCTCCACCAAATGTTGCAAAGGGTGCTGGCGGACAGAAGCACCAGCTTGCTGCGTAATGCATTATGTGACCACCGTACCTCTAGGTAGGATATCGCATTGCATGGAATATGAGCCGAAACAATCACGGACATGAGGTAGCGATTCCAGGCGTCTTGGTGATATTTCATTGTTAGGAAGTCCTTTGCTGCCAGTTTCGAGAGTTTTGTCTGTCACTTGTACTAGTATAGATAAGATCTAACTTTCAAATGTGAATTTCTTTTGTGAACTTACAATTGTAATTCCTCAACTGCCTTGCCTCTTCAGCATGGCCAAAGCTGTTTCATCAACAGTTGTACTTGTCAATTCAGAAACTTCCAACTCTGTTAATTCGTTTAACTTTGCAATGTGCGCTTTTGCCAGCATGTGTTTGCCCATGGAGCTGGTCCCATGTTCCGATGGAAGGCAAAGCGCTTGATGACAAACACTCCATATGATGCCACGGCTGCTGGTCTCCTCAATTCCACAATGCAAACAGAACCGCCATGACGGCGCATGTCCAGAATCATACCAAGCAATTGGACGCTTTGAGCCTACATTCATAGAAGCGCACCAACCATCAAATATGATTTGTAAAGTAAGGTCACTCAAGTCATGAATAAAGACACTGTCATTCTTAGAACATATGATAACCTCTGGCAATGAGGTATTTAAAGATTGGGAATCCGACATGGTCATAGGAATTTAAAAGCTGCGTAATTCCAGTTGAGCCACTGTCAAAAGTTACATTATTGCTAAGTAGATCAATGGTTCTCAAATACTCACTCTGGAGCTACAGGCCAGACAAATGTAAACCCTGTGAGACATTGCATGCATAGTTGTGAAGTTGTATACAAGGGCATATTGAAATGACTGACTGTTAAAAACTCGATTTAGAAATAATGCATGGCTTTTTTCTTCTGTGGAGCATACTGAGCCCCCAAAAGCTGTTGCCGCTCCGCTGACAGTTATTTTCAGGAGGTGGTAGCAGACTTGTCACTAGCATCTTTGCCCATCGAGGGGGCCAATACTTCGATTATGGGTTGATATCGATGCACAGCCCTTGGATGATGCAAGTTCCAAGACCAAAAATCTTTGACCCTCCTTTGACTCTCCATTGACCCTCATCTCTAGGACATAGTAGTGATGTTGTTACATGCATTTGTGCCTAGAAAGGTGGCCGATAGTTCAATTATGGGTTAATGTTGTTGCACAACCCTTGGATTGTCCAAGATGCAAGGCAAAAAATCTTTGATGCTATATTGACTCTCATTTTTAGGATGGGGCACCGAGCCTGTCGCTTGCCTCTTTAGCTATAAAGCCGACCGTTTCATTTACTTTGGAAGGATGTGACAATGCGGCCCTTTGATTGCCAAAAGTGTAAAACTAAAAATTGTTGACACTCCGTTGACGCTTAGATTAAACACATCGATACAGTCATCGTACTCTCAATAATTGTATGCAATGTATCATAGAGTCAGTATTGACAACCAATATAGTGTTTCTATGTATCATCATTGGCATCCAGAAGCTTTGTGGCCTCTCAATTTCTGATCAACCACTATCCACATTATCTTAGTGATCGATGACATGGCACTATCATATTCCCGCACTTTCCGGCGGCAATTTACAGCATCTAGATCATTTCACTGATTATTGATTATTATATTCCGACTTCCTCACCTTTGCGCATCCAGCTCCTTCTCCTCGATTTCCATGACGCACCATAAGCAATTTTAAATGGCGCAACCATGTGCACCTGGTCTGTGTGGAGAGTTATGCAGTTGGATGCCTGGATGAATGCAGCATGACAGTCGTCATTTAGACAGATTCATATGGAGCACTGACCGCTCCTTCTATGACATGTATGTCATCACTCACGTAAATTTTGTTAGTAAATTTCATTATTAATTTAAATTTTGCTTTCTCCCTTAACAGTAATTGGCAAACAGATATCACGTTTATTCATTGTCTTGCAGCCTGATTTGGATTCTAGAACTTTTGCATGGTGCATACGACCCTTGCACATGCACCAACGAAATATTGTGTCTCATAATTTGGTCACTAAAATCGAAAAAACACTGACACATAGCAAAATTGGTACATGAATTACTTTTCATCGAGATATGACGTCAATACTTGCAATTTGCCTCTCTGTTCTTCCGGCAACGTAGGAGCCATTACGATGTCTTTGTCCGAATCCGATTTCTATATGATCATTAGCTGCAGAGCATCTATGCTGGGGTGAAAGCTTACGGTTTCAACAACCTTCGCATTCTGAATAGGTGATGAATTGGGCTCTGCGTCGGGCGGAAGACATGCTATGCCTTTGTTTGACCGTTGCTTCCCAGAACCTAGCCTCCTTTGACTACTCACTGGTCAAGATGTCCCTTGTGGCATTTGCGATATTCCGGGGACGATATCAAGACTCTGTATAAGCTCTCCCAATGTTGTGGGTTCAGCTGTGGCTGCACAATCATTCGTTTGCGGTTCAACAACTGCCGGAACACTAAATTCAGTAGTGCCGTACTCCTTATCTGTTTCACCGAACTGGTTGGCTGCATCCCCTCATCCTGGTTGTGTCTATTCATCAAGCATCATTGCCTTCTGCTGAAACCTCTCCATGCACTGCTGCACCATTTTGGTGATTGTGCCCATCACCCAGCTGGGTTGGTCATCTTCGCTCAGCTTGCCCCACTCTGTATCTTCATTATCCTCATCTTCCCCATCCTCTTCATCATTGGAACTTGCAAGATAGCTCAGACTGTCTCCGATAGTAACCATCATCTCGTGAAATGCTTTTTCAGGCTCCCCAGTTGTCAATCCCACATTTTCAGCTTTCGTTGTATCTTCCTGTTGCTGGGTAATCGCTGTCTCTGCATCTTCAACTCGCTTTCTTGACACTGCGGTTTCTCTCTCAACATAATCGTTGATCCATTTCTCTTTCTCTTCATTGCTTAAACAGTGCATTTCCCATTCTTTCTGAGCTGCAAGTTTCTTTTTGGATTGCACGCTGTGCAATGACCCAAGGGCTCAGACTCTTTCAGCCACCAAGCCGCGCTTGCCTTCAATCGCTTGATGACGTTGTTGTGTTGAAGGCTTTGTTGATTTGCCGTTTTTGCCCTCTGGAAGTGGCAAAATGTTCTTTTTCAGAGCATTGGCCATGGTACTTTGTGTTGACTTTGTTGTTGGGCGAGATGTTGGATGTTGCAAGATATGGACGATATGAAGGCAAGCTGCATCTTATATGTCAAGGTTGGTCGGTTTGATCAACTTGTACAGAGCTAAATCTGCGTTTTGACTGTCACTAAAATGGGAATAGTTAGGCTTACTGTACAACATGACTTGATTGTTAGCGTCAGTTTCATGTAATATCCCAGGGATATTTTGAGACAAAGATCACCAGACATCCTTCCCCCCGAAGAATTACCTGTCTATATCTGACAACCATGAGATTTCGGCTGGCATACACGACGATTTATCCCTGTAAACAAACAAACAACAGCAGACCAATGTACCGCAAATTGCTGAACACTGAGAAACCCCTGCAACATGCAGCCATACACAGCAGGATTCATCTTGAGTAGAACGTACAAGTTGGCTGGTACATATTCCAATCAGATTTGAAGCTAACAATATATTCCTCAGGACTTCCTACTTCTTTTCATTATCATATTCCTCTCCTATTCCACACCAGCAAATCATGACTACACAAACACCTCAGCCAGGTGAGAGCAGATCCGAATCGGGCAGATCGATGGGCGTTTCATCCAATGTGTCACTCGCCAGAACACAGCAACAACACAGACACCAGTCAGTCCACCGCGATGCTGCCAATGCAGCCACCGAAATTATGGCCCAGTATGCACATTTTATAATCATCCGTCAGACCGGAAGCAGCAAGAATAACAAGCAGCATGCAATTGCATGTGAGAATAGCAATATCTCACTAAATGGCCGTCAACTAACCACCTATCATACAGCAGGTATACTTTCAGAGCTAAGTGACCAATTTATCACTGCCCATAATGGATGACCTCCATGGTGGACCAAGGCAATTGTCTGCACATTCCGCAAAAGCGAACATCATGATATTTTCAGCTCTGGGATTGCTGCAGACAAATTTCGTGATAAGCATCCCTGAGAGTGGACGAAACCGGCTTTAATCACCCTGGCGCAGGCTGCAGCAGCATATATGGTTCAGGTAATAGCCCAATCTCATTGTTAGAAGCAGCAACTAATTTCTTGTAGGTTTTCAACATGTCTGCTACTATGGCAAGGCAAGGAGGTTGGGTACAGCTAGAACAGTCTGACATGCGCATTCCCTTGAATATGGCCCAAATGGCCAAAGGAGGATTTTCGCTCACTGCAAAAGAGGAAACACAATATCTAATCAAGAAACCTTGCACCAAAGTCCGAGAAGAGAAGAAGTGGCAAGTTGAGTTTCCTGGGCATAGAAAGGTAAATGCTGCAATAGAAAGATACCCAGCTATGCTTTGTCAAAACCAAACTGACGGATCCCTTCCTTCCCAAAACGGCACCGGAAAAACTCTGCAGACTTGCTGGGGGTGCAAAGGAACAGGTTCACCTCCACCCAACCGACACTGACAGCCGACACCAGAACTGATGCCACCTCTGCCCGGAAGGTCCACTGCGCCACCTGGTGACAATGGGGGTGCTCAACGTTCTGAAATGGACAATTTGCCACCCAGTTATGCGTATTCACATACACCTCGTCTCACAGCTCAAATTGTTCAATTTGGATGCATATGCCCACAATAGCCAGCACTATAAAGATTGTAATCCAGATATGCTGACTGATGAAGGAACATCCACTGGTTAGTACACTATCTGCTGTGCAGTAATGCAGCTAACATCCATTTTACAGACAAGAGCAGCCTGTTGAGCAAACCTGCAAGTGAGGACGAGCATTGATCGACAGGAACAGGATTTTTGAGTTTATCATTATCCACAATTAGTGGACACTGTATAGTATATTTTAAAGGATATATTTATTTGTATTATTAAAGAACAATGTACTGATCAAGGAGAAAGTAAATGAAAACACTAGAAAGGCTGCCAAAACAATGTAAATGATATACTATGCCAAATCGAATAATTGCATATTGCAGATACGCCCATGGCAAATTGAGCGTCAACGGAGCGTCAACAATTTCATGTCTTGTAAGTCAGGTAATTAAGAATTGATATGGTTGTGGTTATACATAATTGAAGTATTGGCCGCCTCTACAGGCAAAAATTATAGTGACATGGCCGCTACCCTATCCTGAAAATGAGCGTCAATGCAGCATCAACTATTGTTTGGCTTGCATTCTGGGTATTCTGACGGGCAATAGGTTGCAGACAGTCCTGAAGGAATCATTGGCTGCCTTTATAGGAAAAACTGATTGCGATACCCTCCCTGCCCCATCGTGGAAATGAGTGTCAACGGAGCACCAACAATGTTTGATCTTGCATCTTTGGTAATATGATTGGCGCTTGATCACAAACATTCATTACTAAGGACATGGCAGCGATTATATGCAGATAAGCGCGGGATATCCCTGTCGCAGCCTCCGGGATAGTCTCAACATATTTCATTTACAGAGCTACCAGTAAGTGTTCTTGAGCCTTTTGGCATACAAAAACAGTCAATACGATGTATATAGACAATAACGGCCACATCACACTGTGATTAACGATGATGCAATGCCAACAATCATTGACGCTCCATTCACGCTCATTTTCAAGATGGGGCAGGGAGTGTTTTGCTTTATCTTTTTCCTATAAAGGCGGCCAATACTTTGTTTATGACTATCTGCAACCTATTGCCCCCCAGACTACCTAAGATACACGACCAACAATTATTGACACTCCGTTGACACTCATTTTCAGGATATGGTAGGGCATGTGTCTCTGATTGTTCTGATCATCAAGGCAGTCAATACATCAAAAAAAGACAGCGACATACTAATGTCAATATTTTGTGATTAACAGTAGCATATGTGAATGCGACCATGAATAGTACAACCCAAAACGCAGAACCGGAGATTGGAACCGACGGGTCTAACCAAACCTGGCAAAACCCGCTGGTTGACAGGTAAGGGTCCGGGTTTAGCCAGCCAAGAGGCAGCAGGTCTGGTTCTTTGTCAGTTCCAGAACAGAACCGACCTGTTTTTGAGGTCCAAACCCAGACCGCTGGCATGTTACCCGGACCCGTTGCTTACACAACGGGTGTCCCTCTATTTTTTGATCCTAACGGAGGCCAATACATCAAAAAAAAGCCAATGACAGACCAAAGTCAATATTTTGCAATTGACAGTAGAATATCTGAATGCGACCATAAATAGAGAAACCTGGAAACCGGAACCGGAGAATGGATCCAACAGGTCTAGCCACACATGGCAGAACCTGTGGGTTGATGGGTAACGGTATGGGTTTGGCCCACAAAGAAGCAGCTGTTCGGGTTTTTGAATGGGTCTGGAACCAAAGCGAACCGTTTTTGCGGTCTGAACCCGGGCCGCTGGCAGGTGACCCAGACCCATTGCTAACATTATCCAGTTGTATGCGATAGTTACTAAGCTTGGTGAAGTATGCTTTAAGTGGTTCGTCCTCTTTAGGTGTGCAATCACGGAACTGGCGAAGAATGTCCTGTCTGCTGATATACGATCCGGCAGTGTCCATACTGGTCTCTACTGTGTTCCACATCTCGTGAGGAGTTCATATACCTTGCATACTGTGCCATACTTCGGGAGAACAGGAAAGTGTGATTATAGATGTAGCCTCAGATTCCTTCGCCTTCCAATCATCATAGTTGTCATCGAGGTCGAATTCAAGACGTTGCAGTTCAGGATCTTCTGCGGTGACCATTGCGTATGCTCTCCTAGCTGATAGGATGAGTATCATGCTGTCTTTCCATTTGTTGCAGTTGGCGTGAGTGAGCTTAGGAATGTCGCCCAATCTGGTCTGGTTTAATGCGGGTTCTGAGGAAGCTATCGAGGAAGACATCGTGAGATCGTGGTGTTCAGTTTTAGTGCTGTTTATGCAGTTGTTGCTACGGTGATGAGGTTTAGGGTTCTTGAGGCTCTTTTTTGAAGATCATGAATGAGATCGTAGGAAAGATCGTGAGAATTTAGATAGTAGCAATGAACACACTCATAACCTGTTGAAATGTACTGATTGCTAGAAGCTTGTATTCTCAAGTACAGGTACATTCGTGATCTTATATATACGGTATTCGGAGTATGTATTGTATGTCTTGTACACATGCATGCGCACTCAGCCGGCATCTCCAGCTGATGAGTCTGGCATCTCCAGCTGAGTCTGGAATGACCATCGTCTTAGAGAGATTATGCATCTGCCCAACTGAAGCCATACGCCAGGGAGATAGACCATATATGCAACATCCCCGGTTCAAATTGCCAGAGTGATAATGCATGAAGCACCTCAGCAGACCGCCGGTGGCACCAACTCTGACCGAGGAAACACCGTGGCCAACTTGGGTACCTACCGGATACGCGGCGCGGCAGGTCTGCGCCCCCTGCGGAGTCCCCTCCTCCGCGCAGCTTTGATTACTCTTCGCAAACGCAAACTTCCACCAGCTGAACTTCCAGAACGCCTGATTTGATGCGGCAGAGTGATGACGAAGGACAAGATGCTCGTAGAAGATAGGACAGCGATCTCCCGGCCGAGTAGTACTTCTGCCTTCCGTTAGTTCCGCCTGCAGTCATGGATCTGTCGATAATCGCTGCGCACGTGGGGACATGAATATATCCCACTGGAGGATATATGGACATTGAGTCCCGGGAATACGATAGTCCAGGAGGTCAGAAATGCTGCCCTAGATTAATATCAAACGACCCCGACGCACGTGGCTGTCACTCGACTTTGTTCACCGCACATCACATATCATAGCACCAATTGCAATATATTTCTCACCTTCTCGTCTGCTCTCCTCCCCTATCCACAAACCACTAAGAAGTATAAAGCTAATAATACAAACCCCAGGGAAAGGTAATCAAAAGTAACCCACAAAACGCCCCCCCTTCCATTCCATTCCTCATCCCGGTACCGTACCTCAATGCAAAAGAAAAGAAGAAAAATAATAAAAAAACACCAGCCAATCTACTCCCAAAACCGAAAAAAACCGAACCCCATTATTAGTAAGTAGTAAATAAAAGTAGAAATGGCAAACGAAAAAAATACCCCAAAATGCCGCAAAAACAAACAATGATGAGCCCCAGCCCAGACCCAACCCCCAAGCCCCCAGACCCAAAGCAAAAGCCGAAAAAACAATGACGCGCTGCCAAAACCCAAAGCACCAAGGAAAAATAAAAAGCAAAAAAGAAACAGCGGCTCAACTAGCCTCCTCGACGCCACTGATCCATCTGCCGACACCCTCTGTCAACACGTTCACGCCCCACCGCTCGCCCATCTCCCCGTTCACCACCTCCCCCACAACTTTCTGTAGCGCACCAAGGATCGCACACTTGCACCCGCAAGCGCCGTCCTCGCCTGCGGCAATAACCTGCTCGATCGCGGTAGCCAGGGTGTCATCGACATCGCACACGATCTCTTCCTCCATCACCTCCTCCTCCTGCTCGTCCTCCTCTTCTCCCGGGGTGATGACGCCCTCGGGCTGCAGGTACCGCTGGTAATGGTGCTGGTGCGGCGTGGACATGGAGATGCGCTTCACTCTCCGGCGGAGACGCAGTCGCTTGAGTTGTAGCCGTTTTGTGTTGGCGATGAGGACCTCCGATACTGTGACCCACCTGTCTCCCGAGGGTGATTCGGACCATGGAGTGCCGCTAGAAGAGGCGGGAGTGGGCTCCATGCGCATCGCACGTTTGATATCGGCTTCTACTTCCGGATATGGCTTTACTGCTTGTAGTCGGAAGTCGGGGTGGAAGCGTTCGTCGTCGATCCATCCGGCAACACTGCACATGGAGTCGTCTTCCGAAGGGGGTGGCGGTGGTGGTGGGAAGAAGGCGCGGCCATAGCTGAGACCAGAGTGGATGGAAGGCATTGTCCATGATGTCTGCGGGGGCGAAGACAGCGGCGAGGTGAAGTTGGGGAATGTTAGATCGAGGGGCACATTAATGGCGCCATCGACATCGTCCACAGAGAGCTGTTCCATCAAGGGGTAAGATCCGACAGAAAGCATAGGAGAGAATGATGATGGGTGGTTGTCATCGAGCATCTCGCTGACATCGAGTGGATCTTCGTCTTCCAACGCCTTCAGATGTGCCCCCTGGGCATCCTCGTCAGGTTGCATTGACTCCTCGCTGGTGGCTGTCGACGATCTAGACTTTGGGTTGCTCCAAAAGCTAAGGAAACTTCCCCACGTGCTCGAGTCCATCGATGTATTTGCCGTCTCTGTCCTCTTGAGCGTTGACCTGAGATTCACACTCGCCGCGCTGCCGCTGCTGTCAGGGCGCACCGTTATTCGGGAACCTGCAGGAGCACTCGCCACACAAGTCGCCGAACTTAGCATCGTCGTCAAAGTTCCTGTACTCTCGGATTTCCGCATGCCAGGTCCCAGTGGCAACTGTAGCACGGACCCTGTAGTAGAAGAGTTGGAGTTACCAGCAGGGATCGTCCAGCCGGCCAGCTCTTCCGCATCATCCGCCTCATTCTCACTCGACACCGCCACATTGAGCTTACTGGGCTTCTTCCTCGCCTTCCTTCTCAGCGAACCATATCTACTCCCAGGTGCGCTCGTGCTTCCAGCTATAGTGAAATTTGGGGGCGACTGTGATAGGTAGTTGATGGACGAAGTTCCAGATGACGGCGGAAGGGCGTCTAGAGTCTGATGTGACTGTGAAGGTAAAAAGGTTGATAGTAGGTATATCAATCGCCGTGCAGCAATACGATCAGTTGAAAGGAGCACGGTCCTACAAGGGATAGCGCTCTCCTCGGGATTAGAGCGTGCCTTAAGCTGCTGCCTGTGCCGGCGCTTGTAAGGCTCTGGACCTAAGACATCGAGCCATTCGGTGTGATGGCCAAGAAAGGCGGTCAGAAGCGTCAGGAAAAAGCTGCAAACAGAAACACGAACAAGTTAGCAAACATAAGCAGAAGTGGTGTCCGTGCATATGCAGAACATAATTATAGCGTAAATAAATCGGGTCAACTGACAAATTCATATCCCTGCCACCAAACCGATGATTCGCCCATTTGGCTTCTTCTCGCCAACGATCCCATCGCCCTTGACCAACTACCACACGAGGCGTTCTGATACCAGTTATAACTCGCCAACACAAGCGTTCTACTTCCGAGCGAACAATGTTGTCGCGCATTAGCGCCATCTTCCGCAGCTCGCACCTATTATTGAGGTACTTAATCCCGTTCATCTGTGTGGGAACTACCGGCTGTGGCGATGCCAAACGAGCAGTGGTCAAATTCTCCAGGATCCGCGCTTGTGCGACTCTCTGCAGGTCTGACAGCGCGCGAATGATAACATCCCAATGATTGGTTACAAGATCCATTCGCCCGTCGTTAACCGAAACCGTTGAATGCAAATCATCTGCAGCACATTCCGTCTTTAGATTTCCCGGCGGCAGAGTTGAATAGTCATCGTCAAAGCTCAGTGGTGTAGGACAACAGAATTCATGGCGATGTGGGAAGTCGGAGTCATATGTCAGAAACGGCTTATGATAACAACAGCGCATGGGAACGGCCGAAGCGGAGCCCGCCGCAGGAGGAAGCGATATTATCAGACCAATAGCGTACATCGACAACTTGGATGGCCGGATAAGCTTTGGAGTGGACGAAGGAGTTGTCTGACCACCAATCTTCGGAAACGGGAAACCACTTGTGGAACCAACTGAGCTGGTGGGAGTTGCCGCATGCTCCCCGGATCCCGACGGTTGGGGAATAGTGCGGCCCCCATCAACTGCCGGGGTAGGACAAGGGGGGATGACCACTGAAAAGAGTCGAGTGATCAATACCGATTTACGCTTCTCCTTTGCCGGGTGTGGGATGTGTGGCTGTGGTTGATGATGACTCGGTGCAGTAGTTCGGTCGTCGCGAAGCAATTCCCTTCTCGACGATATTGGCGAGCTGGTGGTCAATGGTCTCCTATCTTCGACATTAGGAAGAACATGAACCTTCGTTGACGGGCCTTTGTAGGACAGCGGCGCCACGCCAAACATGCAGTCGGTAAACATTCTCAACTCGTCGTCGGAGCCGGCAGCATGCTGCGCAGTGTATTGTTGGTTCCTCCGCCAAGGCCGACCATAGGCGCTGGTTCCCAGTGTCGGCGATGTAGGGCCTTCATCACACGGCGAGGCGGCTCCGTGCGAAGGTTTGGAGTCGTAGAGAACCACTTTATGTTCCAAATTAGTAGCATCTTGAGCGATAATAACGCGCGCATCCCGTGAAGGTTCGAGGTCGATATCACCGCCAAAGCTAGAGCTACTTCCGGCGCTACTATGCGACTGGGAAAGGCTGTACGAGGAGTGGAAGGAGGATGCAACGGAGGAGGTGTCGGGATAAAGGAGGTTGCGGGTGTGGAGCTCGTCGCTCTCGAGGGCGTAAGAGGTCGAGGGGCGCGTGCCATTTGGTGATGTCGCAGCGGTAGAGCTCGCGGAACTGAAGAGACGGCCTAACATCTTGGTGCAACTGTCTCGTTATCGGAGCGGGTTGAAGTTGGCTGTCGCTCGAAAGTGAAGAGTGAGGTAAATAGCGACGGTTAACAGCGCCGTACCAGGACGAAAGCCATGGTCGCAACAGCTGAGAGAGGAGGGGGTCGAGATTCTGAAATGTGGTCGAAATAGAGAGTAGTGAAGGAGGTTGTTAAACGTAAGGGGGCGTAGGTGTTGCTGTAAGCTAGGGGGTGATAAGCTTCGGTTGAGAGCTCCTTAGTGCCTGCGTCGAGCTGTCCAAGTGTGTCAGTCAGGTATCACTTCGGTGAGCCGCAACTGTCTTACAACAGAGCAACAGGACAACAATGCAGAACCGGTTATTTAAAGTATTATCAATAATAATATATCGTGTATCGGCAGTCGCTCGTTGGTCTTGAGCGAGGGAGTACAGAGGGCGCGCGCGATGAGGGCGATGGGGCGGTACAGACCGATAGTGTCTGCCCTGATTTGTTTTGCTTTACTCTGGTTGCTACCTGCGAACCCGATCTGTGGTATGCGTTGTATGTAGGTATGCGACCGACGCGATTCGCGAACACAGAGATATAGATTTGATGGGGTGATAGAACGATATTATCTATCGACTTTCTACCACTCAGCGTGTGATTCGTGATTTCGTGCGTGTATTCCAGAATAGAATATGTATCGAAGGGTTGGAAGGGGAGTGCAACGATTGATTGATTGATCGCCTGGATAGAATAATGCGTGTTGTGAGCTGTGTTGGCTGTCTGGTTCGCCAACTCGCTACACGCCACGCCAATAATAACGTGGTTGTATATGTACGAGGCGACCAACCAAATGGCTCTCGACGGTGCTTTGCTTTACTTTCTTGCTTGCTTGCTTAAGCTTGCTGACTCGTTCGAATGGGAAGCGAGGCTAGATGGGATATAAGGATGCCTCCGTCTGGATCGTATATCGTGCGTTCCTCAATCGAACGGGATGATGGATAGGATTTGTACGTCTGTACGTATAAATGATGGATGTTGGAGGGATGGATCGCACCCTTCACTCGCCGGTTGGGTTGCACGGTGACTCTCTGGGGCATCCAGGATACTTAACCAAAGTAGCCGGACCAGAGCCGCTGTACCGACTTGGCCAGCAGCAGCCAGCTCTTTAAAAAACATGTGCGCTAGCGAAATCTCTCTCAAGGATCAGGGCAGCAGCGGCGTCGCCCACTCATGATGCTGGGATTTCAGCCAAACCTATCTAGAGCATTACTACGGCTTGAACATCCCCAGAGTGTTTGCGTCTGCAGGCTGCATCTAGATGTAAAAAGAGGTGAAATAATAATATTTCGGACACCAAACCGGGGATAATGCGAGAAAAAAACTAGACCAGACGTGACGGCGATGGACCACGGGGAAATCTCGAAACGAATGCCCGGTACGATCCATAAACACTTTCCAGATGCTCGATGTGAGATCACACATCCCGAAACTTCTCTGCAACACTCTCACCCCCACAATTACTTAACCCAATAGTCAAGCGAATATGTACTTTACAATCCGACGGCGATGGTGGCGTAGCGGAACGCCTCACCCACTCCACTAAGTACCACTTAGCACTCAAGCAGTTAAACGCATTACGACGATATTCCAGAAAATCACCATGTCTTCGCTCCTTCGAACCGCCATCTCCTCCTGTGTTGTTGAAGGATGACTTGCTGCACACATTCGGCAGTTGGAACAAGTACCTGCAATCAATCACAAAATCCTCTCGGCTTCGTTCCGCTTCTGCCGAAGTTTCCCATCGCGTTTCATACTTGCCACGGAACATTCCGATCCAGGCACGAGACCTCCGTCAGCTCACACACTTCTTTCCGCAGCAAAAAAAACGCTCGTTCCTAGAGCTATAGTTAGCGTCTCGCAGGTTTTTTTCCCTCGTTTCCAATTGGACTATTATTACCACATTATTGTTGAGAAAATAAATTCGTAATTACCTTTTTCTTTCTTTTCTTTTGGAGAGATGGGATGGGATCTCACGATGATCATGGATTTGACTGCGCGATCGTAGATCCCGTGTGTGCAAACGGATGGGGAAACACATCACCAACAACAATGCGGGGGAAAAGGAAAGTGCAGAAGGAGGGGGTTTTGCATATGATAATAGGTTTGGGGGATTTGTTTCCGGCACCGGCCCGTACACCACAACCATGCACCCCGCTTCTTACATAGAGTACAACACCCAGCAATCCTCGATAAAGTTTGATATAACCCGATCTGTGGGGTGGCGTGGGCAGGACGGACGGGAGCGCGGCGGTGCGCAATCACTAGCCAATAAGTCCGCAAACAATAATTCTTATGAATACCCGTTACTATTGTTTTATTGCAGGTGGTTTCTTCGTATCCTTCTCGCGTTGTGATGAAGAGATACAACACTACGGTACTCTATACTAGAAACTCCAGGGTCCAACTTGGTTTCCCTCAGCTATCAACTCCAAGCGTTTGGCGCGGGGCGGGGAGCAACGCGGCCACTCCTAGCGCCCCGCCAGCCCCGTCCAAAGAAGGGGCGGATAAACGTAGTTGCGCCCCTCCAACGCCATTAATAATTCGGAGGATTTTCTGCAGACCGTTTCAAATATCCCACCGAGCCTAGCTTTGGCCAGACCAGATCGCCACGTAGCTCGTAGGCTTCCTACTCTACAGCTGTCGAGGCGAGGCCAGAACCGGGTTCAGACGAACGATACCTAGGCTGTGCAGCCGAGTTTGCCTACAGCTTAGGAAGGCGTAAGGCGGCTTTCACTACAACTACGACAACGACGACGACAACGACGACGACAACATGGGACACGTAGTAGGCATGGAGGTAGGCAGACAGCTAAAGACAGACCGTTAGGCCCCCAACAAAAACAAACAGGTGAGGTCGTAAAGACCACGCGCACGAGCAGATATCGAAACATCCAGGATGACATCACACACTACGTTATCTTATAGCTTGCTTATCTGCTATCACCACCACCACCACCACCACCACCACCACATGCTAATGCGCAAACACGGCGTTTGCACGATAATCGATCTCTTCCAACCGCGGAGAAGAGAAGAAGAAAGAAAGAAAGAGAGCCGTGTCGTCATATCTTCTTCGGTCGGCTGAGGGTAGTTACGGCGTCATGGAATAAGAGAGGTTGAACGGCGGTCAGTCGGTCGGGAAGTTAGTCACCGGGTAGACGCGGATGATGTGTGGTTCGCGGTGAGTGTGCATGGTTCGCAATAATGGACGAAGAAGGGAAGAGGAGTTGCTGGGTGGGTGTGGTGGATTTTATCCGACGCCAGGTAAAGTTGTACGATTAATATATCTACGGTTAAGAGAAGCTTCGGCATGTGCAAAGTTTATACCCCAAGCCACAGTATCAAGTACAATGCTGATTCGCGACCGGGGGCGCTGTACCGCACATGAATGTGGTTTCGCTGCGGATATCCCTCTCTGTCGCTGCCGCGCTTCCTGGTTTTCCCGAACCTTGATATTACAGTCAAGAATAGCTTCATTCATCTGAAGGATATTAGTTATGGAGAAGAAGGAGGGTCACGAGACTGGAGCAAGCGAGAGCCTCGGTATCTGCTAACTATTTGCCTTGAATTACTTCTGGTTGCATTCAACTTCCATTGAAGCCCAACTTACACTAGACTACACCGAAGTCTCAAGAGTCCCGATACTATCTCCCAATGCAACCGTCCGATACACGAACAATGTGCAACTCGACTCGGGCACTACTTCACCGCTGTCGTAGTAATTACAAATCAAAGGTTAGGGTACCTACACGTTGCCGAGTAAAGTAAGTCCCAACAATGCCCGATTTTCCGGTCCCTTGGCACTGTTTTCCGACCCTCACCCGTTTTCACCGGCGCGTAATTCGAAACACCAACACCATTCCAGCGCCCAATGACATTTCAAGCGTTAAGGGCGTCCAACAGCGTCCAACAGAAATGCGACATACGCTCATGAGCCTCGACATCCTCGTTTCTTGTTCAGCAACCTTGGGACGTCTGCCAGAACTCTCGGTGCGGGTCGCTGTCCTCGAGGCTGTCTCACTACCTCTTAGGTTACATGCCCTCGATTTAGTCTCTACCTTATTTACCCCTCATGCTCTCTTTGCTGTTGGAAACGACGATCAGGAAAACACACCCACTACCTGCACAGGGACCGGTCGATTGTCATAGAAGACCACTTACCACTTCTGTTTGGGCCAGAAACACTCAGTAGCACCACCCAATACAGCATCAAGGCCCCCGAGGAGGCAAAATCAGGGTCACATTTGGGACAAGCAGTAGAATTCATCCGTTCATCCACAGTGCAAGACTCTAGTTCAGAGACTACTCCCGCCCTTATGATAAGTACACACATGTGAATATTTGAATTAACCTGTCGACCGTCTTGAGCTTATGGATCGTCTGGAAGCCGGAAAGCAAGATCAGTTTATGCAAACCTGGTTCGGACCCCCCACTTTGGTCTTTGGCTTGGTCAGTGTCAGTAGGTCACTGTCCCATTAGGAAAAGCTGTCAGATCAATTTAACAGTACACTTAAGAGGTTGGCTTTGGTATCTGTTAGAAGGATTGAATACTCGGTTGCTCCGAACTTACCGTTGTAATCACAGATAGGTTTGAAACTCGCAGGAGAGTTGCAACAGCGGCATGTATATACACAGTAAATGTACTTCAGTTATTACAGCAGAAGCTACGACTTTTATCTCCCATACGCGTATCTCTTTTTGGCTGCGTATTATCTGGCGTACCTCTTGGTTATTTCTATCTACCATGCCCCCAAACCAGTGCAAGTGTAAAGTACATGAACTTGAAAGCAGTTGAGAGATAATGGTTTTAGAAGAGACTAAGATTGCGGAGACAGGATTTGGAGTGGGATATAAAGCTACTAAGTAGGTGTGCCGCAACCAGCATTTAGAAGCATCATGGCGCGCACCTTACAAGCAGAAACGGGAAGCTTCCGGTCCATCCTGTTGAATATCTTGCCGAGCTTTCTGCCGCGCGGCCGCGCTTCTTGTGGGAGAGGTCTATGCCTAATACCTCGTTATTGTGCTCGCTGTCTTCAGTTCAGCGCAACATTCGAAGCAGAAGTTGCAGCAGAAAAACCACAATGTCTACCAGTACCAGTCCCAACCCCGTTTGCAGGCTGCTGCAGTTACCGAAGCGCCCAGCAAAGGAGATTGTACTGAGTCCCTGCGCACACCCATAGTGGCGGAAACGTAGTATTTGGATGACTGAGAAACACACGCAGCTGCAGCCGCTTCACAACTAAACTTGAATCCATGTACACGCCCCAGAAAATACCCCACAAGAAGCGCGGCAGCGCGGCAGAAAGCTCAGCAGGATATCCACAGGACATTCCACAGGATAGTCCGGATGGCTCCCGAGCAGAAACAAAGAGAACCTCCAGGGCGTCAGAATCTCGATGACGGGAACAGTATCTTAGAGTTCTTCAAACAAATTCTCTACGAATAATCTGCCCACCGTCAACCTTTTCAGTTCTTGTCACAAGCAGACTTGAGGGCTTCGAGGGCCTCGTCGCGTTGTCCAATAAGTCCGTTCCTACGCCACAAAAGGATGACCTCCGTGACCCAATGGCGGCAGTCATAACCTTCAGCGCTTAACTTGTACCTGTCGAAGCCATCGACCTTGATGGGGTCGAGGAGATCTTTCACGAGTGTACCCGGCAGGGCCGACATAGCGGCGGACTTGACCACCTGACGGGATTGCAAGTAGTTCAGCTGGCTCACGATGAGCTAGCCACAGTTTTCGCCAACAGAGGGATCCGGAGTCATGTCAAGTCTAATGCTCGCCTCCTCGGTCTGCAAATAGAATGTCTAGTGGTTGGTTGGGCTGGCACCCTCCTTGAAGTTATGCGCAGCGGCGCTGACGACGGTGACGACGGTGTCTAAGATTTTTGCTTTCTCCCCTTGGGATATAATTGAATGTTTGATGTTAGCTAGATACAGTAGGCTTCTGGGATTACCACAACGGTCTAGTACTCGTAGGCGGCGACATAACAATTAGTGCTCCACGTAGTCAATCATGTTCCCTAGCTCCTGCCACATCAATCTTCGCAACCAACACGCAATTCCTCTTCACCTCCCCCACGTTTCAGTGAACACAACTTAATAATATTCGTTTAATAAACGAAAGTGTATGGTGTAGGAAATCTTTCCAGTATCCCCCGTTTCGGACGATCGAGTTGTCCGGATTCAGATTCCGATCGGATTGGGAGAAGGTTGCGCCCAATTTTTTGTTGGCGAGGCGAACACTGTTCCTGTGGCAGTTAGTTGTGTGCTCGATGTTTGGCATAATGATACGAAGCGGCAGGGAAAACAATCTCATTCGTCGCTCCAGCTGCCACTTGCTGTCGCCAAATATTAAATCGTGTCTGAGTAGATAATTCTAGTAGCAGATGCACGTCAAAGGAGCTCTTACGACTTAACCTCTCTAGCTTCTAGGAAGAGCTCGTTATCTTCGGACACATGCATTGAGCCTGCCATATCCCATTCAAGGACGTGTGCGGGAAATCGACTTCGAAATCCTTGTATAAAGTATCCGTTAGCCAAACATGCGAGTAATGCTTCCGTCTCCACGAACTTGTCGTAGTTCCGATATCGCGAGCTGGGAAGCTGTTTGTACAAGGGCTGGCACAACATCGAGAGGGAGCGCAGGATGTCCTACAGCGCCATTCAGTGTTCCCAAACGGCCCGGCTGGCTGCCCGACCACAACCGGGCTAAATCCTTAAAAGCCGCTGTTTACCTACAAGTGCCAGGCGTATCTACTAGTATGAATGCCTATGAATACCGGTGATAATTGCAAATGCCGGCGAATATTTACAAATGCTAGTGGCATATATGGATGCCGCCCTTGTATGAGTGCTAGCATATATTTGCCGGCCTGGTGCAAAAGCCACCAATTCTTAATCCGGCCCGGCAGCATGTCTGAATCTCGTAAATCAGCCAAGCTTCTGTCAAGCCGCGCTCGTTTGGTAGCTTGGGAACATTGGCACCGTTCGGATCATGCTATTCACACGCTAAAGGTCAGCCAGATTTTCTGCGGCGAGGGAGATCCGACAGCTTGGGTTGTTCGCGGTCCTGGGTTGTGTGGGAGAGAGAGTTCTGGACGATGTTGTTAGAGCTTAAGTATCAATGTTGCACGGTGGACGAGAAGAAGTGATGTTCAAGATTCCTGCATCCAGAAGGTCTGTTGAGACCATGTCAACCTAACCCGCCAGCTTGAAGTCACTAAACTTCAGGTATTTTACAAATTCTCTCTTAAACTGCAGGCACTCTTGCTACGCTTTTGCGCTATTTCATTTGCTCTGACACACCCACATCCACCTCCGCCACGACATCCACCATCACCAAAACGTTTTGCTATACCACATCAAAGACAACGGACCATGCTGATGTCGCGTCTCCTCCCGTTCCTTGTCTTCTGTGAAGGGTCACGAAGTGAGCAGAAGGTGGTCGCTTTAGAAGGGACAGATATTGCCTTTGTACACCGTCCCTTTAGTTCCCGAGAACACATTGCCCGAAGCTGCGTCAAGAAAATGCGGCGACATCGAAAAATACCACACCTCCAGCTTCTTGAGTTGCAGTGCTGGCGTTACCCTTGACCTCGGCGAAGACGTGACTCATGTTGTCCCCATCTGTCAGAGATGTGTTTCCACTGACCTGGCACCTCTGCATTCACATTATCTAGAGTATGGCAGTGCCTGATTCCTCTCCCCACCTTCTACCCTTCTTTCCCTTTAACAAACGAAAGCAAAATAAAGTGAATGGTACCACACAGAAACAAAAAAGAGAAAGAGAAAGACTGCTAGATACACTCTGCTCAGCGGCGTAGGAACTTCTCGACCTCCGTGACCGTAAGGAAGTCCATCACTGCTTGATCACACTTCTCCAATGAAAATAGCTCTGATATCTGCACATGCCAACATCTTCGCGCTTTCCAGCCGGTTGCCCGCCCGACTGCTTTCCAGGAGTCCCAATCATATCACTGTCGGAGCTCGAGCTGATATATAGCTTCACTCGAGCCTAGGGTGTGAGCCTTCGGTTTCGCTAGTTGCCAAATCTGTCACGAGTGGAAGAAAGTCTCTCCTTCCTACTACTTCCTGCTACATTCTACCTCTTGTTGCCCCTCTGGTTTGCAGTTGGGTAATTTCGACTAACAGACGTGATCACTTCGCTGATGACCATTTGCGCCGCATGGTTGAACTATTCATCGGTCAAGTCCCAATATAAACTTGAAGAAAGACTCCGGGACCATGGACCAAAGATGACCTCCACACCTTGCGAGCTGAGATCCGAGCCGACATGAACAAAGCAAAAACAGTACATGGCCATCGTTCTTGGAGCAGCATATGCCTCAATTAACACATCAAGAAATTGAGCAGTGCCGCGAAAATTTCGAGGACTGCAAGTTGTTCAGCGGGAGGTCTAAATAAGGAGAGTTGGGCTTTCTTGGGCTCTCTAGGGCGATAGAATTTCACATCAATTAAGGGCATTGCCGGTATTGTCTTCTGTTGTTTTATGTAGCATCAGGCGGATACATACTATTGAGACCAGTCTTTTCTTCTGGGGTTGTTGATGTATGCATGATATTAGTATTTACAGAACCCGCCCTATGCTTGCTCGTTCCTTGGATGCTTCCCTCCCCCGCCTATCCCTCACTTTGCACTGCCTACCCCCCTTTCTCTTTCCTCCCCTCCCCTCCCCTTCCCGTCTCTTCCTCTTCCTCTCCTTCTCTCAACCTCCTCTCCCCAGGCCTATCGCTCTAGAATAGTATAGTTGCGTTCTCGTTACTCTGTCCTGTATTCTTCGTAGTAAACCGTAGGAGCAGCCGGTGTCTTAGTATGCTAGTTGCTAGCTAACGTAGGCCAGAGCTTCTTATCCCATACACCCTCGTAACCTTTCCTTTCGGGTATAGTGTGGGGCGCTAGTCTGTAAACCCACACGTGACCTCGTAACACGACTGGGACTAGACTAGAGCATGTATGTACGGTAGTGACCCAAAAGTGAGAAGCGCATGGATTGTCCATCCTCCCTGACTTGTTCAATGCAGGACAACGAAGTCGACTACACCTTAGAAGGGCACAAAGGCCCGGATTAACAGTGCCAAGTACGTTCAAATGGGTCCCGGGGTGAGTACTGAGACAGAGCTGAAATCCAGCGGTCGCGTGGGAGACCAGCGGGTTACCCTACCCTAACTAAGCGAAGAATGCTTAATTTGGCGATGGTAGGACAAGAAACTCCGAGTGAGCTGTGGGGATTGATAGTCTCGGAGTGTAGTACCCGGGGATCGATCATCCGGCATATTCCAACATGAACTGGCGCCTGGAGGTACATCTTTCCAACAACGTATCCACACCAGGATAATCTATATAGCAACTCCAAGACCGGTCGAAAGCGCCACCGATGTCAAGTTCTTGCGCGAACCCGCTGATGATTCAACGGGTGATGTCAAGTGTGCGATATAAACACAGACCGACGGCGGCTTGAGTCTTGGGAGAGATCGGCGGCGGCACGTCTTGAAGATCTCGTCTCCGCTTAGCCCGGGTCTGGAATATTCGCACCCCGACTCTCCGCACGTGCGCCCATCTACTGACTCATTCCCGCTAGCCGTTGATATCCGTTTGCCCCGATAGGCCGCCCATCTCTCGATCAGCCCTACCCCACGCCTCTCACGACAAAACCCCATATCAACAATAACAGGAATCTCCAGGCGGATGTATCCTTGGTGCATCAAAAATTCTCCGACTCTAAAATAAGGACCGGAGAATCGCAAACACATACCGTGAATGGATGGGGGGAGAGGTTGGGGTAGTGTTGGCAAGTGGAAACAAGGTTTTTGCGGGGGACGGGGGCGCTTGCAAGATAGTAGGCGAATGTACGTGCTTACCCCACCAGGGGGATGCAGCGCGTAGTGGAGGCGGGGATGCTGGTGATTGTTCATGTGTGAGTACTTTGAGGATGAGAAAAAAAACTGGGAATTGTGAACCCCTGCTGTGTGGGGAGAGGGTTAAACCTGCCCGCTGCGGTTTCAAGTTGACTTCTTTGGAAATGATGGCCATGGAGAGTGTTGGAGGACGTCCCCGCGGAATGCTCGTGTAGGGAATTGCGCAGGGTAATGCCCGCAATAGCAGTCATACCCACAAAGGTAGGTTCGGAACCCCACTGGTTCGTGCCAGCTCATGTGCTCAGACAGACATAGACCCCATGAAATCAGACAGGCCAGTTCCGTGAACCCACAAATGGACTTGACAGCAACGGATGACTGCCTCAACTAGAGGACTTGACAACGAACAAGATTGGCCTTGATGAGGGATTTAGACTCAGATTTCTGGTAGACATAGCGATAGGTAGAAATGACAGTAGGTATTTTCGGCATTCGGTAAAGAGAGTAGCATGCACCAGTCAGCCATCATACAGTGATAAGTAAATCTCTCAAGCGAAGGGATCTTCCCGTTTAGACATGTGCTGCTGCCAGCGAAAACCTTTAGCATGAGAACGTTGTAGGAGGAGATCGCGACGACGATGAAGGCGACAATGACAAAGGCGATGAAGGGTTAGGGTTTGACATCGCGAGATTTTCGTGTAACGAAAGGTTCGAGGTTTCGATAGAGATAGAGATTTAGAGAGTAGCGGCCACCGGGCTCATAACCTGTTACATGTCTCCGGCACATGTACACCTGTAACAATGAGGGCCAGATCCCTTCGAGTGATGGTGAATGATGCTAGGGTTCGTCAAAGACCTACTATCGGATTTTTCTCTGTACAGTAGGAAGAGGGATGACTATGGTTTGAGGGGCATCTCTTCTAACGCCTTCTTTTGCGAGGTTCCAGGACTTGACAATTGCCCGAGAGAGAAAGTGATAAGTATGCAGTGCCTGCACAGTATGTCACTCAATAGCTGTGTACTGTTGTGTGTTATAATACTAATTGCTAGAAGCTTGTATATTCTAAAGTACAGGTACGTTCATGAACTTATATACGCGGTATTCGGAGTATGTCTTGTATGTCTTGTACGCATGCATGCGCACTCAGCTGGCATCTCCAGCTGAGTCTGGAATGACCATCATGTTAGAGAGATTATGCATCATACAACTGAAGCCATACGCCAGGGAGATAAACCATATATGCAACACTCCCCCCTCTCGCTACGCTCTGTGGAGTAAGAAAACAAACAAACTGTAATTCCCATAGTAGCCTCCTTAAAACCCTGCGTGGCAAGTGAGCAGGGAAAGAGTACTACCATAGCCTGAGGATGGCCATCCATAGAGAGACAAGGAAATCCGCGTGCCCAAAAGAAAAGTGAAACAACCTTTAATCCAACCTTAAATCGACCTCGATTACCATAGCCCCATCGCCTTTGTGAATTTCTCGTGCTTATCCTTCATCAAGGCCTTGGTTAGTATGTCTGCCACATTCTCATTCGTGTGCACATAGGAGTGGTTGACTATTCGATGTCTATGCAGATCTCGACTGTTGGGATAGCAAACATCGATATGCTTAGTTCGAGCTTTGATGATTCCCTTGGTGATAAGAGTGAGAGCACCCTGATTGTCTTAGTTGATTGGCAGCGGTGGTGAGTCTTTCTGAGAACCGTGAATATCCTTTTGCAATTGGAGTAACCATTTTGCTTCTCTGGAGGCTTCCGAGCAGGCAATGAACTCGGCTTCGAGAGTTGACATGGCGATGAGACTTTGCTTTCGAGACTGCCACGAGATAGCTCCATTGCTTGCAAGAAATACATGGCCTCCTTGAGACTTGTGGTCTGCGCTGTCATTGGCCCAATCGGAATCGGAGTATCCTACGAGACTATTGCCGATGTCAATGCCAATGCCAATGCCAATGCCAATGCCAATGCCAATGCCAATGCCAATGCTGATGCCAATGCCAATGCCAATGCCAATGCCATTGCCATTGAAGTGTAGTTGAAAATCGGCTGTAGATTTGAGATACTGAAGGACTCTCTTAGTAGCGGTCATATGGCTGGTGAATGGCCGCGGATTGTAACGAGAAAGAGCAGCAACTGCATACGAGATATCTGGCCGAGTTGCACGTGCTGCGTACATTAGTGATTTCATGACTGCTTGATAGTCTGTGATATCTTCTAATTCCTCCTCCCCCCAATTCTTGGCCAAGTCCAATTTTATATTAGGTTCCATGGGCGTCGAGACACCGTGTGTATGCTCCATCCCAAACCTGCTGAGGATTGTGGTGATATAGGCTTTCTGTCCGAGACTGACCGCGGTACCATTGCAGTGTATCTCAATGCCGAGGAATTCGCGTGCCGGACTGACGTTCGTTAGCTTGTATTTCTCAGAGAGTTTCACTTTGACTTCGATCGCAGCTTTGGCGGTGGCCTCTGGATATGACATGGAGATATCATCGACATACAGAAGTATCAGAATGCCATCACTGCAAAGATAGAGGTTAGGATCGGCAAGGGATTGAGTGAACCCAAGAGAGAGTAGAAAGGCATTGATATCGTCGTGCCATAACCGCGGAGCTTGTTTAAGACCATACAGAGCTTTCCTGAGTCTGACGATGATCCTTGGGGCGTTGGAGCCTTCTGGCTATCCTTCTGGTAGAGTCATGTAGATATTGTCATCGTCGATTTCGGGATTCAGGAAGGCAGTAACTACATCTAAATGGTCCATATTCCACCCGGTTCTGTATTTCCTGATGAGGGAGATGAGATACCGGAAGGTAGTTAGCTTCCCAACGGGTACATCAGTCTCACCGAAATCCGTCTGTTTGTATCCTTTTATGACTAGCCGTGCTTTGTACCGTGTGGACCCGTCAGGATTGTTTTTAGTCTTGTACACCCACCTAGAGCCAATCGGCTTAACATGCAGTTGCCGTGCTTCCCGGGAGTTAAGAGTGGAGAAGGTGTTATTGAGCAGGATCGATGTGCTTTCGTCAGGAAAAACATATTCTGTTACGTGTAATCTACCATAGGATATATAGGCTACCATAAACTCCTGTAACACCGATAACACCAAATAATGCAAAACACCCCAGAGCTGTTTTCGGTAACCCACGATAATACACCTGTAATTTACCGATAGCATAACTGAATCAATACTGTAATGCAACTGTAGCGCATGTATTATATACTAAAGTCTATGAATCATACTATTTATTCAAGAGTTATTTATTTACTACTCTGACAAGCATACACTCTGACTCTCATGACTGCAACAAGCTCACTCCCACAACTGACATG
>Ga0307512_10000259_pt1 | contig 75493 bp, 74 predicted proteins | sample 14_EM_MG_FD_200267 | JGI IMG/M metagenome (GOLD analysis project Ga0307512, IMG submission 200267) | Populus trichocarpa ectomycorrhiza microbial communities from riparian zone in the Pacific Northwest, United States - 14_EM | ecosystem: Host-associated > Plants > Roots > Unclassified | place... | reverse complement strand
AATTGATGTTAGTTCTGCATTCGCTCTCCATGTTCATTGTGTGCACATTCGTCTCCGCCATTCCTATCCAGATTTTCATATTCTTAACATCCAACGTAGTGAAGGTGGTCCTTTTACATACTGGAAACTGCGCTTAGACGTAGCAGATGGCAAAATTAGAGTGATTGTAGAGATGCTACAGTAGCAGTAGCAATGTACCTTCGCTTTTACACCTCAATTTCTGTCGTCTGCTGCCGTATGAGGATCTGGCTGCATTTCTACGAGCCTTCTAGTTCCATCCAAGTCGCCGATAGGCTGGCGTACGAGGTGAAGAGGGCGGATTAGACTGATGGCGGGAGAAGCACATGGAGAACGCTTTTGGTGAGGGGGAGTGATAAAGTTATGGCTTTTAGCACTGGGTCGCCCTAAGTGGCATGAATTTAATAATCTCTTATTTTGTCATGAGATCCGCTTGCTGTAGTGTTAATGAATCTACATTAGTGATGTTACTTTATAGGAGGAACTGTATGCGTGTATATTGTGGTAATGATAGACAGACAAGAGAAGAACCTCAAGACTATCTACAGTATGTGGGGGGTAGCAGGAAGCAGTCATAAGTGCAAGTGTACATATCTATGAAACAAGTGAATTTGTCGTTATGTTGAGTGATTAATTGTGCATAATGGCTTCCCGTAGAGTCTGGATGCCCCCTAGGCGGCAATCTGGAGACCAGTCACGATCTCAACAGATTTTGAACTCCAGATATCAATCTCAAACACTTACTGTCACGCTATCAAAAGCCTACAGCTAACAAGCTAAAGTGGCGTAGCCTTCCAATAGAGTAAATTGCGCTAACTCCATGCCATTCCCTCCTGGTGTATAAAATCTACGACTGAGACTGAGATTGAGACTGAGGGAGGATGTTGAATTACGGATTGAAACTGACCTGCCGGTTTTTGAGTCTGTGACTTTGACTCGGTCTCAAGCTCTACGAGAAGTATTCCACTGTACTGTAAATGCCACGCTACCTGTGGTTTAATCTAAACTACGGCTAAAGTGAACCCAAAGAAGCCTTGAAGCGGGCGGCCTTAGACCCAAACCTTAGAAAACGTCATTACATCACACCCTAACACCATTTAGATTCTATTTTTCATCCCTTTCTTACATCCTTTTTTGTTCTCGGATCCTCTTTTATCCCTTTGGGATATTAATATTGAGAGCCGTTTTTCTTTCAAATACCTAGGAATATTTTTCTTGTTGCCCTAATATACTGCAATTCAAATACGAACTTCTCTTGCTCCTACCTTTTTAATCTGTTGTGACTTTTTCTGTTATGACTGGTGTGTGCGACTTCAATACCCATAGCTCATGAAATATCAATTCCGCGGGCATATAACACAACGTAATTCACTCGGTAAATACATCCAAAGTTTATCTCAGTCGAGCATCATAGTCCCAAAACACCGCACTTACCATCCTTCTAACCATATTACCACCACCTCCTGGCCCTTGCACCACTATATCTTGCCATAATCTCATCACCCGGGTTCATGTTCTTAAATCATACCTACCTCATAATTCCACAATTAACCTTATAAAACCCCCCTCCAATTCCTTCCACGTCCTCCTCATCAGAGCCGTCACCATCTTCCACTCCACTACTCAAAACCTCATCTCTCCAACTCAAAAACCACAACCACAATGCCTAACCCTGGAAACATCATTGGTTCCTTCCTCACCCCTCCTTTTCTTCCCATCCACTGATACCATAACAGGAGGTCATAAGGCAAACCTCCATAATCCAAACACGAGCGAGGAATCGAAGCAACATTCTAAGGAGGTCCTTGCCCCCCTCCCATGTTCGCTCCTTCCCCCTCCTCTGACGCATACTAGGTCCTCGAGAAAGAATTTGGCGGCGGGGATACTGGAAAGTTTTCTAGTGCGGGCTCAAATATGGGTGGGCACAAGAATTCGAAGAATGTTGAGGGAGGACTTAAGGCGACTATGAAGAACCCTAATACTTCGGAGGAGGCGAAGATGCATGCTAAGGAGAGGCTTGAGGGAGGAGATATTTAGATAGGGGGGGAATACTAGGGATTAATGGGAGGGGAGGGGGGAATAGAGAAGCTGCTCAACCAGCTATTTGAAATTGCTGAGACCAGTGGGGTGAGAGGGAGCGTGTAGGTGTGAGTGATGCGGAAAACGGAGCTTCGGAGCTTATGAACGTCATGGCTTTCCGCCACAGAGTTATTGAAATAGCGCCATCCCCCTTCCGACCATCATTGATAGGTATGGCTACAATATAGTGTAGTGGAAGAACATAGTTCATTCGTCTCAGAGAAGTCTAATTATAGCATGATAATGAGGTTATGAACTGGATCAAAAGAATCTTATTCTCTGGAGCCGCATTTAATACAACTTTGACGACACTTCCTAATTAAGTTTTTTAGTAGCGCTAGTTAGCCTCCGGTGGAGTAAGTATTGACCACTGGAGCAAGGGAGGGAGATACCTGGTGAAGTAAAACGGTCCGGGACGGAGGAGATCCTTTTACGAAAAAAACTACACGGATTCGAGGGGTGATTTTGAAGGTACTATAAATGGAGTATTCAGTGGTTCACCTCTACACCTCGCTAGAATTTATGAAGGATGATTCCTATGCGACGAACCACACCTACAGGTTTATTTTTTCTCGCCGCCCAGCAGGTAGGATAATGGTTTCTTGACCGTGCGTGTCTGGGTTCTTACAAATTTGTGGGGGTTTTCTCTGGGTTTTTGTTAATGCAACCGCCAGTAAAGCGAAAAGTCTGAAAAAAAACACGCAACTGCTGACCAAAGCTCGAAAGAGAATGATCTAAACCTATGAAAGTTAATTGGTGGTAGTGTTCAGTGCTCGCAAGCTCCTAACTATCCCAAGCCAGGTGAATTTTCGTGTCCTTCCTACGTTCGTTATATGTAGGGATGTTTAAAGCAATCACCATAAAGTGCGTGCCACCAGCGCCTCGATGCTGCTCAATAGCGGTTCCTGCGGCAGATACTGGGTCGGTTACTGGCTCAACCGACGCCGCGCTTCTCGAAGCGCGATGCACTAGCTTATCATACGAGTGGTGTACATATGCATTCTTTCGAGATATCTGTTACGTCTCTATTCGGAGAAGAAGTCCCCCCAGTAGAGCTCACCAGACATACTGGGAAAATCTTAAATAAAATACAGAACTGTTCAGGCGTGATTTTAGTGCTAAAGTCGCCTATCGAGTCTATCTCACAACATTTCTAACCTAGAAGTACAAGCTAAACTCCCAGATAAACGCCATAAACCACCCAAGAGAAAAATAAATAAGGATATCTAATCCATTGTACACTAAGAACGCCCCGAATTACCATCTCCCGCACCGGCCTTTCCGCCTTTCTTCGCTTCTTTTTCTTCACGCCACTCGAAAGCTTCTTTCACCTGCTGCTTGAGTAAAGGAATACTCCAGCGCAGTTCAGGATCTCTGTGGCAGCACCCCTCGACGATCGAGAGAAGCCCGTGTTCATCCGAAGCTATTGTCTCCGGAAAGCGACCTTTCCTGGTGTTATTGATAGTAAACCTATCAAACCAACTGGATTGTTCGTTCACAGTCCCGAATTGATACAAAAGCTCCACTGGACCAAAGGAAGAAGTGTTAGTATCGAAGCATTAGTGTATGTGGGAGGTATACCAAGTATGACACCCAGCGCCCATACATCCACTTTTGGATGGTTGCCTTGTTCCGGGGGCATGTACCATACAGTCCCGTTTTGCTTCTCTGTTGGCTCCTTGATCAAATCCGGATTACGCGGATCAAAGTTTTCTATCACTCCTGCAATCCCCATCAGTAAACGCACGCATAGATGCAAACGTTGGGTAGGTACCGAAATCGGAAATCTTTGGGATAACTGAAAACCCTCCTTTCTCGCAGCAAGCAATGCGGCGGCTCTTGTCCTGAACTTGTAACATCACATTTGCAGGTTTAAGGTCCCTATGGGTGATTCCGTTCTCGTGGAGATATTCAACCCCGTCAACCATTGCCTGAAGAATTTCCAGAGAAGCGCGGGGACAGAAGCAATGACGCACCGCGGGGGCACAACCGTCCTCCAAATCCATTCGCTTTACAAGAAAGTCTTTCAATGACATGTTGTATAAGGCCATTACAATATGAAGGGTCAAATTGTTGGGCTCAGCGAAGCGCGATTGGGTCATGGGGGTCTGGGGCACAAGAGCGCCCTCCTTATCCTCATTGGCAACAGCCAGTTGAAGATCTAACTTGCTAGGTTTATTTAGATTCATAATGCAGCGCCGACGGGGTAATGGTGGTGGAGCTTCCTTGTCCGGATCATAAATAACATTTGGCCAACCTTTGGGAAAGGGAGGGCCCACAGGTCGGTCGTTGGACACCTCCTCTTCCTCGGAGTCATCCAATTGAGGTACAGCAGTTGGAGTTTGTACAACATTGCCATCTTCAATCCATGAAGAATAGTACCGCACAATGTTACTATGGTCCAATTTTGCCAGAGTCCTTACTTCTTTAAGAATTCTCCGCCAACCCAATTCTACATCTCCTCTACCGTTTATGCGAAGACTCGTCGTAGTAAGCCGCACCTTCTTCAGAGCATATTCCGATCTATCCAATTTATGAACCACCTTCGTGACCAAGCCGAAAGACCCTTTACCAAGTACCTCGTATTCAATATAGTCTTCCTTTAAGATGGAAGGTCGGATATATGTCGGTGTTGCCGGAAGAAAACCTGGATCCTGAGCTTGTAACGTTGAAGTACGTTTAACGTCTTCCAATGAAGCCAGGGAACCTCTTCTCGCACGAACAAGGGTGTTTTCCATGAATTGTTGGACATTCCGTGGGTTCCCCCTAAGTATCTGCTTCCCAAACTGTTCAGCACTGGCCAAGTAGTGTTTTCTAGCCTCCGCAAAATCATCCGAAGCTGTGTCACCGAAATTGACACCCAACGCCCCCATATGGTATACGAATTGTCCGAAGAGTCTCTTTTGGTCCGCTGGCGAGGCGTTATAATACATCGTTTTCACCCAAGTTTCTAGAAGTGCGGACACGAGTATCTGACCGTGTTCGGGGGCAACTGCTCGGCGGCTGGTTTGTCTTCGGGGAGAGACATCGATTACGGGACGCGCGGGCTCGGAATCGTCACTGTCACCCTCGTTGTTTGATTCTGACTCTGATTGCGGTTGCGATTCTGACAACTCCGATTCCGATTCCGATTGGGATTGGGATTTTGATTCTGATTCTGTTTCCGTTTCCGAGTCTGCTTCTGCTCCAGATTCCGTATTAGAGTTGGAAAATATGATTTCGGGAGTCCGTCGTCCTGCATGCTCGGAAGGCCGTGGTTTACCACGGGATTTTGATTTACTGTCTGTCATATCTAGCGGTGTATTAACGGAGTCGGGGTCCGTAAATATATCTAAACGGTGGTGAGCAAGTTGAACAGTGAGCTTGGATACTCTTGAATAGTTGCTTTTGTTGAGTCGTGTTTTGTAAGCCGTTTCAGATCGTTATGAGAGCTTTCTAGGTGTCCCAACATCATGTTAGACGCATTATAGAGTGTTGAGCGGCATCGCGAGGTGTCAGCACTTGGGGATTGCGATGAGGCTACAGTTTGAAAGAAACTTGAAGAAGGGAGTGGAGCAGCTAGCTTTGCGGCTCGGCTGGGTATCCCTGTCCGTGCGGTAGTTCGCGTTGTGCGCTAAACACACGGGCCGCGAACCCCAAACCCCAACCCTCACACATGTACGATTTCGATGTTACGCTTACGGCGGTGTAAAGTGGTCAAATACCATTTCACGACGTTGTACATGGAATTAGTGGAATTGGGTAAATCCATGTGCACAAACACCTAATTCCAACATTTCCATGCATGATGTTGTGTATTTAATGATATTATAGCAAAATGTCATGCATAAACTTGTAGAATTTAGTGCTGATGCACATGAATAAGGACTTTTGGAACCTGATGCGCATTAAATACTGAAATTCCTAAACCATGCATCAAAATAATCTGCAAAATCCAGTATCTAATGCACATCAAATTCCAAAATTCTTAATTCATGTGCATAAACACTGAATTCTGCTAGTTGGTACAGTAGCGGGACAAAAGTAAGAGAACGATTGACAACCAGCACTCAGTCAATGCCCATTGTACTGCATCGGTTCAACTGGTGTTTTTGGTTAAAATTCAATAGAAGCCAAGCATATGATGTTGATGAGCTGTTTCTATCTTTTGGGGATCGAGTTCAGCATTGCTGCTGTTAGACAGGTTAATTAGGTTGGTACAGATATTTCCCGCGCTCCCTCGCTTTCTCCCGCTACTGTACATAATGTTGCCAAATAATGTTGACCACTACACAAAGTTGTACCATGATGTTGTGGTGCTAAGCTAATATAGTGTATAACTACTGAAGTTGGGTGTTGCCCAATTCCATGCACGACATCGTTAGAATAGTATTTTGACCACTTTACCGCACCACATACTATCAACAACTACCGGCGTCTTGGGAGAGACTTGACGCCGTACTAACGGGGGAGCAAGCATCGTGGTAGGACTGAAGGATTGCTGACGGCGAACGCAGCACCGATATGAAAGAACGCGGGGACGTTGATCTGAGAGAAAATGAAGTGCGCTGCTTAAAGCCAGTCAAAGCCGGGTATATAATTTCATGCCGCCGCAAGAACCAGTGACAGCCCTGCTGTCGCATCGTATGATCTGAAACAATCAAATATCGCCTTATCGACCAGGTGAGCAGGCAAGCTCTAACCCTCGATAAAATGCATTTACGGCGTTGTTAAGAATGAAAAGGTCATTGGCACACGATATGAGGCAAAACTCGATTTGCCGATGGGACGAGATATCTCGAGACCGAGGAGGGTCGCCACAATGATAATCCGCACTCCGAGTCTGTGGCGTACTCATGAGCCTCGTACCAGAGTTAGTAACTCGGTAGCCCAGGAAAAGACCGCTGGCAGTATTAAAGGAGCATATGACACCTAACGACCTGGCCTAGCTTAATCTATACCATCATTCACTTTGGAGATTTCTATCGTCCTGCTCGATCCTTTTTCATACGATTCAATACCAGGCATTATACTCCACTTCTTCCAAGGACCTCTACAATATGTGCAATATCTTTCGGTTTGACGAAACCAATCGTCTCAAACTCCGCAGCTTGTCTTACTCCTATTTCTCGTTCTGATCCCAACCACTACCCCCGCACCGAAATTTTGTTACCAGCCAACAATAATCACTCACTCTCCAGTGTTCTCAGCCACAGTGCCCACGGAATGTTTCCCCTCCTTAAGCAGATCCAGCACTCCAGGAGCGCCACCGAATCCCTAAACAAATGTAACCTCAATCGTTCTTACTATTTCTTTCGTGAGTTCTCGGCTCCACACAAATACCCCCTGACAGTGCAGTATCTTCTCGATACCTCGGTCCACTCGGGCTCTTCCACTCCCCCTCCCGAGTTTCTACCTTGATGTTCAATAGCCACTACAAGCCCCTCCAGCCTTACAACCCTGAAACTCCCCGCCAAAGTAGCCAACCCAATCCCGACCACAAAATAAGCACCTTATCCTCCGGAATTTATGTTCTTAGCCTCTCCACCCACCTCAGGTTCTCGCGGTAGTTGATAACCACATCCGCGCCCATTCCCGCGCTTTTTCCACATGCTAATTGTAGCAATCACAAACGCGCCGGCTAACTTTGCAATCTGGAGTGCAAAGAGTGAGATGCCCCCGGTTCCTTGGATCAGCCGTTTTCAAGTCCTAGATTGCATTCCATGCTGCCATAGCGGCGCAAGGCAAGTTTGTGGCTTCCGCACAGCTCCACCCTCTGGAACAATATCAAGTTTGGACTCGGGGGAGGAAGGATTGTGAGGGCTCCAGTCGCGAAGACGGTGCCGGCAACATCATAAAGTCGAATTAGAAGACAATTAACGGCTGAATGAGTTAGCGGGGATGAACAAAGAGGAAGGCAGAAGGGGAGCACTAAGAGATAGTAGGGTCATGGAATCAGGACATCCCGGCAGTTGAAAGCCGGAGCTTGAAGGTGGATGGGGCAGGAAGGGCGACTGTGGTCTCTTAAGGTTCTGGTCTGAACTTATGGGAGCTGAGTGAACCCAGGCGTTAGTGGAGGTGGGAGAGAAGACATTTTGAGTGTACCAAGGTGAGATGACATGAAGAATTTGAAGAGAGTTAGGATGCATCCTCAGCCGCAGGGTCGGCTGTAAGTGCGCATATTTATGCAATGAGTGGTGGGGTGATAGTTAGAGGAAAATTACTCGCGTTAGGACTGTAGAACCCGGACGCGAGGGTGAAAGACTATGGTTATCCCTTCCTCTGGTGATAAGTGCCGAATACCTATACAAGACTCAAGTTTAGTTCGACGAGTGATTGTAGGAGTGAATTGCTGAAGTTTTCTTCTTAATTCCTTCACTCCATTGCAGGCTTGAGCTTGCCCTCTACGTACTAATAATGCTCTCTTGTGTCTTATCCCTTATTTTACATCGTAACAGTTAAATCCTTTAATAAGCAAGAACCAATACCCAGCTTAGCTAGCAGATAAAAACCAAGTGGCAGGTGTTATAAACACCAAGTTCGAAACCTCTGTAAACCACATTCTTTTGCTCCGTTTTATACGTGTGACGCGCTTAGAGTGCACTTTCCCCTCAGCATCACTACCACCAAGTCAGTTGAATGCGTATAATCGGAAACCTACTCATCCAGGTACGACAACCCTGAGGCAACAATAGGGATTCTCACGGCGGTGTTTTTGGGCCGTTATGGGTCTCTTTTTATCATTTCGCGACTTCATTTGTTCTCTAAAACCGTCTCCAGAGCTGCCTGTTTCGCAGCTCGTTATGAACTAGTCTGCGGAGAAGGTGCGAAAAGTTTCCATTAAATCACCGCACTAACTAACACTAACGGGCTAGTATCTGAGAAAGGAACTATTTGCTCTTCCAGAGTTTCAACCAAATCGGCCCAGAAACTGTGACTGCAAAACGGTACGCCAAAAAACGTCGTGAAAATCCCTAATCATGCGGGAGAGCAAGAAGAACAAACGCGTAGGATTTCGATTTTGCCACGTAATCAAAACTCGGACTGACCGAAAGAGCTCTCAGCAATGTGCCTTTGCTGTGCGTTGCAAGTAGGAAAGTTTGCGATGATAATATGTGCAGTTGTATTCGTTCCCCGCCCACATTACCGTTAGTGTGATACCATATCTTGATACTCGCACGTAACACCAAGGTTGTAAATAAGTTTGTAATGGTGGTAAACAGAACTAAATAGGCAATGGGTGGTATATCTAAGTCTTTTAGAGGATGAAATTAAATTAAAAGAGACTGTATGACCCAATGAGAGATGATGAGGAAAGGAAGAGCGGGTGCGGTATTGGCGGCAATGTAGCTGCCCGGAATACCATGAATCAGGCTATGCCTAGAAATTTGCACTCCGGGAGGGTGGATTATGCAGCCAACAAGCGAAGAGATATCGATAGCGGCTTTAACCAAGACCGCCAAGACCGCCCTGAGTGGTTAAAACGCGCTCTGGATGGCCCAGATGTCTGAGCACCTACGTTAAAACAGTCAATTCCCCAATGCTTCCTCAAGAATCTAATTATCCCTCCCCCCCCACTAGTATTAAGTGCTGAGCACAGCTACACTTTACTATTTAGTACCACCAGCGGCATTCGGCTAACAAATAAGCCGTGTACTCGTATGATATCGGGAGGATTCTGAACTAGAGTTTAAGGAAGCAGATTTGAAAACTACTTCAGAGAACTCCCTCTCCAATTCTATGGACGGTGCACGGACAGCTGTTCGCGTGAGGTTAATTGCATTCAATCTGGCACTAAAACACCCCCGATTTCGACTTTCCTGAGCAATTACCCAAAACTTATATATTACCAGTGCAAGGGATACCTTGCGATAGTGGGGTCGATTCTAGACTTGGACTCTACTGACAGGAGTTATTTCAACCTACTTGGTTTTACGGTGATCTGTGCCAGTGGCGGCGGGCGTCTGTACATAGCTGGTAAGTTTCCCGCAAAACGAAATGACCGAGATACGTGTGTTCCAGCTGATGTGAGAGGTACTCGAACTGTAGAGGCTTATAGTCCATAGTCACTGGTTCCCCTCTCTTTGCGGGGTTGGGTTATGGCGGTCAACATCCCGACCAAGGTTCAATACCGGCTGCACCATATGAAGCCGGTCTAAAGAGTCCGTTCGCGAATCCGGCCCGTCTTCTCCAGTTTATGGACCGGACGAAAGCTGACTAACCCTGAAATGCAAACTCGTAGACTGGTTATTATACATCGAACAGAACCATATAGAGTACACCCACATGCATCCCCTACACACTCGGCTGGAACGGATTCGTTGTAATTGAATTCGAGATGATGAAGAGCTACATTAGCTAATAAGTTACGCTTGCACACCGGCCTGACAGCTAAAAAGATCAGATATATTCCTAGCGGGCGCTCGCATATGGCGCCGGTGCATTGACTTGCCGTTCCTATAAAGATTAACCGCTTCCAATTGGCACACCAATGCACCCGGTGCACGGTATTTTATGCATAACCTGTCAGATTCACACGTTTCTTCCGCGCAAATTTTCCTCATTCATTCACATCTGCTTGCCATAGTATCAGTCATATTTCGTTCATTGGCATCTGATAGTTGGAGGCTGCAACATCTTGAGTACGGGGTACCAGTATATGTATACGTGTCACAGAGCCTGCGTGATTAAGAATTATACACAATTTATTGCGTCAAATCCAGATTCCTTTCCTCAAACGCGCGCAAGGTTAGCCTAGCCTGCTTAATGTGCTCCCTCCGTTAATAAGTACTACCTATTTATACCCGCCGAAGTAGACATCAAGTATAGTATAGTACTTAAGTAGCTTCTGTATCTATTATAGATACTTAGTCAGTCCCAGCTACCAATTGCAGCAGCGAGTAATTGTATACATAATACCATTGAGAGTTTTTGCAGGGTATAAAGGTTCAATCGATGTCCTTCAACAACGTTCAACATCTCTACCACCAGCCGAATTCCCTCAATTCCATTTCAACCTTCTTATCTATCAATCAGTAGGCCCACCTTTCCATCGCTATAAAACCAACCCTCTCTGACTTCTCCATAGTGCAGCTTTTCGCCATTTTCTCGTCAGCACTTTTGATCCTTCCCGTGCTCGCTTCATCCTTGTCTCCTAGAGATGCACCGGACAAAACTAAGTGTTCCCTCCCGGGTTCAGTGATACAAGCACTCCTCTCTGGCCAGTCCGGCGAAAGAGCTCTCCAGATCATAAACGCAGACTCCACATCACGCACCGCCGTAGATACCAAGACATGGCTAGTATACTGTCAAGACACCGACTATGGAGGTTGTTGCGCAAACCAGCATCCGAAGTTGGGTATCTGCTACGCGGTTATAACGCTTCTAGACAATCAGTAAGTTGTGTATATGAAAAAAATTTAAAAATTTCCATTCCCATCGATATCTAATAAATTCACAGGATCACCAGTTATAATGTTGAGAATGGGTGCTGTGCATTCTACAGAGATCCGGGTTGCATGAACGTAATGTTCCTCGCTCTGAACCGTGGAGACGTGTGAGAATGCCCATATTGTACCCTGAACTTTAAACGATGGAATGTGATTCTGATTGTTACAGCAATCTTCCCCCGAAAGACAACGATGCTATATCGAGTTATAGGTGCCAAAAAACTTGCGCAGGGGTGTAGTAGGCATGGAGATGACAGACGAGGGAACCGAGGATTGGGCAATTCGAAAGGGTAAGTGGATATGAGTATGAGCTTATGTATTATAGTGGTAATTAATAAGACACGCCAACAATCAGTATGAGTGGCATCGCGAAAGATGAACAGAGTTGGAACTTCAGGCAAAGTTTACTGTCCTTTGGACGAAGTTAGTCTTTTGGGACCAGGTCCGTCCTTGGGGAAGTTGGCCCTTTGGATCTTCTGAAGTCAATGGATTTCCAGTTGTTTGTGGCCTTTGGGGGCGCTGGGTGCACAGACCAATGGCGGCGGCGGACGGAAGCTGTCAGTATCGAGATCAATTTGTACCATGGATTCTCGCTGTCAGCTGCAGAGCTAGTATATGGGAGGAATTTGATAGGAACGCCGCAGTACAAAAAGGGAGCGCTTATCCCCCTCACATGTAGCAAATCCCGTGATGGGATCTACGTGTATACATGTACCCTACACAACTGCCACAGGAGGAACCCGTCCATGAACCGCCCTAACCTTACGGCCTAGTGGAGAGTAGAGTACAACAATGACGCTTGGCAGGTAATATATTCCAAATTAAGAATCCAGAAACTCCGTATTTTTTGCTGGTGGAGTTTGGGCACGAGATCTAACTTCTTCACACAAAGGGATAAAGACGCATATTTAGGCCTTATTTCCGTCATAGTCCCATGGTCTCAACACGCGTATGATTCAAAAGAAAAAAAAACAAGGGATAAAGTGAAGTTGCAGGGGATATAGTCTGCTTGTTCCCTTTAAGGTCTCCCCTCCTCCGCCCCTTTCTCCTATTGTATTTCTCTATCCAATAGGCGCATCAACCAATATATGTTCATCAAACAGATGTATCACGGAAGTGATCCGTCAGATAAACCGCGATCTTCAAAAAACATGCCAGGCTTCACAGTCTATCTTTCATCAATTGCCGACACAATACCATTATTCCCATATTACACCAATTAATTTATTTTAGACCCTTTAATTCTAAACTTCCGAATTCAAGGCGATGTAACAGTTGCCTGGCCGCATCTTATATTTGTTTTGTTTTGCGTGGTATTATTGGAGAATCCGTCGGGCCGATCCGTTTAAGCGCTATGGTACAGTAATTAGGTCCATTATACATAATCCATATTCCGACGTTTATATAGGGCTCAGGGAGCCGGTTTCACTTTCTGTGTACTCGCTAAATCTTTTACTCCCTATGTGATGTCTATTCATCTCGGGTTTGAACGATCGAAGAGATGGACAGCTACACCGGCAGATACCGAGCGGTTGTTCTGGAAAAGAAACGTTGACCCCAGTATGCGACCTCGCGTAAGACTCCAACAGGTATAGGCTTAGGTCGCGGACTGTGTTACCTAGGTCCGTGGTAGCAGTTTGAGTGGCACACGCCGCATCGTGTTCATTTCGCAATTGACCTGTTAGCGGCTGAGAGTTCCCGCTCAACTCATATGACCTAGGTCCTTGGACAGCATGATCTTATGGTTTAAGATATGTAGCCATCAGGTACGTGGCACCGTGGTCCTCATGTTGCAGAACGTCCGCGTCACCACACTTTAGTGGTGGCGGCCTTCAGGTAGTCGGCGATGGTTCAGTTCTTGCCAATCTGGAGTGAACTATGATACCTTGTGGATAAGCAGATTCAGACTGCCGTGTGCAATAAAAACACAATATGTCTTACCAGTACAATATAATCGACGCCTCGAATGTTGGTGGTATACTCTGGCAGCAGGCTAAAAATCATCCCGCACAAGGCCATCCCCTGACCCCATAGATAAAGTTCAGCTTTAAACCATAGTGTTGATAAAGCTTGAAATTCAGACCTTATCCACAGAGTTGGTGTGCAACTTTATTGAGTGCAGTATTATATGATTGATTTATGATATAGCTGAGCTATTTCTGCATGACAGTGATGGGAATAGATCTGTATCTCATGCTGATGAAAGTTTGGTTCTCACATTTTGTGTGTAAACTCCGGTTTCTCAGAACTGGTCCCAGACCTGGTTTCACTAATCAGCAAGGTAGCACCCTAGCTTAACAACCTGTACCCCACACGTGCCCCGCCCAACAAGGTCACCTCACGAAACACAATACGTACTCAGATCGCGTAGATAAAACTTTGTAGGAAGGGGTGTATGAACCCCACAGCATACTAACAGTACGTTTGGATTCACACATTTCAGGTTAAATGTGGCATGCTACCATTTCCTCTAGTGTGAAATGTTACGAAATGCTCATTTTAGCCCTGAAATCTACAAATCCAATCCGAGTCAAACTCAAGAGAGCTATACTAAGAGTTTATATTGGGAATTTTTTGGTCCTTGGTCATCTAGAATTGAAGAAGCACTGCCAGAATCCATTGGTGGATTGTCCCTCTTACTGCCACTTAGGAAGGCCGAGGTAACTGAAGGTGTAATATCGTCTATCTATGCTGGCAATCCGTTAGTACCTATCTGATCCAGCTTGTGTTGGGAACAGGCGGGTTGTCTTCTCTTTGGCAGAGCTAGAGATTTAGGTTACAGATGATTCTTACAAGTTTGGAGCCTAAAGTTCTAGTTCGCATTTGAACATCACCCCACTGAAGTCTATGAGTAGAAAGTCCAATGTGAGGCATGCAGCGTGCACATTTCCAAAGAATAATACTTGTTTTAAAATTGGTGGATATTTTCTGAATATGGACGAGATGATGTTTCCGGATGATAATTTATGATTAGCTTCCTGGCATTCGTCAACACGGTATAAAATGCCGTATCTTGTGTGTTTGTTTGATTTCAGTTTAGTTGAGGAACTGTATATTGTAGGAGCGAGATATTTGGTCATAATTTAACGGTCAATCGGAGATTTTTCTTGCTAGATATATCCCATAGAATATATATGCGCGACCTATCTACAAACTAACAAAAAGTCCTTTCAAAAGTAAGGGTGTACATGTAACTCCCCACCATCACGTCAATAACATTATCACATCACTTAGCCTTAGCTTTTTACAAAACACATACATCACTCCTCTCCCTCATCCCTTATACCTTCAGAGTCAGCCTGAGTCTTCGATCACATCGTCTTCAAATGCGGCCGAGTTTTCATCAGATGACAAGCCAAGCGGCAACCTGTGCTTCTGTGTTTCTAACCTCCTCCATAACCGCACCTATCCGTCTTCTATAACACATTGCAACTCGCTCTCAGTGGCCATGATGTCTGCGACAGCAGATTCGACCAGCAGACCAGGTGCTCTAGATACTTCAATCATAGCTAAGAAACGCGAAGCACAGGGAAAAACTAGACTTCGACACCCCCAGGGTGCTCGAAAGATGGAAGGAAAGAGAATGAATGAAGCCGCTCTCCTACTCTCAGTCGCCTTCGATCCATCCGGACACAGCACTTCACCAGCTATCATATACGTGCACTGTGGCCTCGGGATATGACAAGATGTCTCAAGATATCTCGTCTTGTCGATACTTGGTCACACCAATTCCCGAGCCGAAGTCCCAGAACGCTTTTATCTCACCCACCACTAAGCAGCGTGTATTCTGGTCGTAAGACCACTTCCTAAGTAGTGACTGGATCATTCGAATTTTCAGTACGCAGAAGTCTATCACGCTCATCGCCAATACGTCTTTCAAAATATTAGATACCGGCCGCAAACCCATGACATAATCCTTGAACACCTTGAGCATCTGCTCAAAAATCACATGTACATTTTCGGCAACTTTCCGTTCGGGTCAGTCAAGTGGTAAATTTGGACCATTCATGGACGGCCCAGGCAACCCGTAGATAGACCGGCATCTCTACGGGCCTACCCAACTGCGGATCCACGAGTGGTCCAAATGGTTGAATGTGTCCGCTGGCACTAGCAGTCAGTATGACGGTTTATCAATGTTGCGCACATGCGTGCAATAAAAATACTCCACTCCGCAGTAGAATACCAATGTGCATATGATAGCAAAGGATTCTCCTGTCGAAGCCTCTCCATTGCTATTTGTTGCTTCCGGAAAGACTGGCGCAGAAAGCAAGGCCCCCTGGAAAAAAACCACCCAATATTAGTTCCCAACAACACAACGGGCTGCAGATAATTTCGATACCAGACTCGCCATTCGCCGTGAGAGCAATCAGATGCTTTGTACCTGCAGATAGATGGCTTTTACAGATATATAGACGATGGGACTTCCGCGACCGGCAGCCCTACGAGCTCGGCAGATGAAGGCATCTGGGACATCTGCCGAAGTCTGCCGGAGTGCCGTGATGTTCCTAGGCAATGGGTTTCTGCCCAGATCTTCGGATACCAGGCCCCGATGTCTTAGATTCTCCTGCACGGCGCTTGATGCCGGGCTCGCGGTCGCCCCCTGCTGTCAGGAACGGGGTGGGCCGACGTCGAAGGACGAGGAAATTGGAAATGGCTCATGCGTCTAAGAATCTCGACCAATGAGGTTCGCGTTCCAGCTTAGCTCAGGTATACTACCCAGAAGTTATGAGTTCCAGCTGATATGTAAGAAGCCTTCTTTCCCGGACGCCCCCGAACCACGGGTGCTAGGATGGACTTAGATAGAGTATTTCGGATCGACTGGAGCCGTTACCATGGTTGGCGAGCAGAAGTTATCGGAGAGATCGTTTGTGGGGTGTGATTGGCTTTTGATATGATTGATGGTAAGTAGTAGCTGAAAGCGGTGTGGTGTGTGGCGATGTTCAGCCAGGTAGGTGATATCAAATCGCAAATTTGCAGCAATCGCCATTTCCAATAGACACACATGAAATGAAAGAAATCCATCATAACTAATCATCAATTTATGAATCCTTTTTTTTCCTTGCCCCATCGTGACCCTGAAATATTCCAATGAGATTCCCTACCGACCAGAAACAAACAGTGTGCGTGGTCGTGCGTGTTCTCTAGGCGCGTAGACTGAATATTTAAGATTGACCGCAATACTACAGATATATAAGGGCTGTCAAAAGCAAATGGGCGCACATTTCCCGCCCCACACCGCAGACAGTTTAATTTGTGAGTGATGTTTTATGATTGTGGTTTCCCCAATATCAGAGCCTTCTAAGTGTGCAGAGATGTCAAGATTCCCCATCCCATACCATGGGAATCACTGCTTCCGTCGGCAAGCATTGCATATGCACTCTGCGTGTTGTCTAGCTTGCACCACTTCTCGATCTCCCCCACTCCGAGTGCTGCTCTCCACGTAAGTCTGCAGACAGGACAGCATTTTGAAACAACCTGAGACCGTGCGCGCGCATCTTCCATCTGATAACATGAGCACCTGTTGCTGGATGCATGCCCTGGGCCACATATATCCAACCACGTGCGTTCGTCTCATCCTTCATGTGCTACATAGTCCACCCACCATACCCGCCGCTCAGAAGCACTTATGTACATATCAAACCTTCACGTCAAGTCATGTCAAATATCTCGCCGTCGCCCCTCACCCCCCCTTCCCCCGCCGGAACCACACCCCCTTGCTATCTATCACCAATACAACATCTCCTACCCTTTCCTATCCATACCCACCAGTTCCGCCGATCACTCACACACGCATACACATAATGTGCACTAACATCGCCCACTTCGTCTGTGGCCCGCTGCGTGCAATCCTACGCTACCTGCACGACCTATGTTCGTCGTCGTCGTCCTCCTCCTCCGCACAGCATTCGCATACCGGCAGCGCAGAATCGGGTGGCGTGCTCTGGACAGAACCATACAAGGAGCCGATCGCGGTTCCTGCGAGAGTTGCGGTTAGTTCGAGTCCTAGACGGGTGCCTGTTGTTGTTGTTTCGGAGGAAAGGGCACGGCATTTGAGCTGGTGATTGGACGGAGCTGAGAGATAGAGGGATGAGAGGGTGGCGTGTCTTGCTTTGGGAGTAATTTTCCTTTTGTTATTGGGGGAGTTCGGGATACATCTGCTGCGGGAGTTTATTTAGTCAGGAGGCTTTTTTGTCGTCGGCGAGTTTCAATAGATATGCCGGAGCGTTTGATTTGGGATCATGTAGAGGCTTTTCTGGAGTTTTGATTGATTGATTGGTTAGATGGGGGTTAGGGTTGTTGTTTCGTATCCCTCGGGGCTTTCTTGGTGGAAGGGGCGGTTTTTTGTAGTTTTGCTTTTCGTTCTTTCCTAGGCGTGAATATGTTGTTGTTGGCTGTGTTTAACTGCTGAATGTTCGGGGTGGCCTGGTCATGACGAGTGAGCATCTGAGAAGTGAAAGTAGGCTGGTTCTTGAAGCTGACAACCTCAGAGCATAGCTATGGCAGCTGACCAGATACTTCCCAACCATCGGAATTCAGACTTTGGAAGTGAGTAATACTCGGCAATTTCGCGTCTGCCGTAGAACACATCTCGTGGCGTATTGCCCGGTCTTGAAACAAGATTGGTGTTTTATTCGAATGGCTGGAACAAATGGTCAACAGTCATACATCATCCATTACTCACATTCCCCATGCGTCCATCCATCATGACACCTCCCTACTTTAGAATATATCTATAAGTGCTCCTACCTAGACCCGGCGGCGCAGAAAGAAAATCATTATGCCGTGCGAAACCATGCGGAAAAACATCGTGACCCTTTGGTGCCCAAATTCTCGGCTGGTACTCTGTACCGTCGCCGGATTGAAAGATTCCATCGGAAGCTTCGGCATTTTGAAATTGGGTAAACCTTTTCGTTCCTCGGGTTCTGTCTACCATCTCGGAGATAATTAACCTTTGGAAAGTTGCGAAACGCTGAGCATCCTTCCCCACCGCATACATTACCGGCTTACGCATGTACCTCATTCGCTCCGAAAATGCTTCTAAAATTGCTTTCGTTTCTGGAGCTTTTTTCGAGGGTCGCGAGCCGGATCCTGGTGTATACAGCGACGCGTAGAATACCGGGCAGTGAAGCCTGGGAGGCGTTGTCTCAACGATGTCATTGCGGTAAGTAAATTAAAATAGGTGGTGGGTGACGGTGAGCAAGCTCATGACTACTCACGCTGAAGTCCAGTCGAAGGGGCAACGGGTCGCGCGCCTCTCTCTGGCACGGTTCCACGTGAGTATGCGTCATGAACGTGCACAGCCTTCCCGAGCATGCAGCTTTCATGTCGCGCGGCTCCTTTTTAGCCCGTTTTGGCACGGTGGGTAAGCTGAGACTGGCCCAGATGATTCGTCACAGTTTGTTTAGCGACCTCTGGTTCCTTCCTGGCGACAACACGATCTGGATGCGTTGGTTGTGGCTGGCAGTGGTGCGTTCCCACGATGGTTCTTACGATGGCGAACAAGCGAATCCACTAGTCTTCGATGAGGCGGCAAAAATTGAAAAAAAGCTTCGTTGAAAACGCGAGTATTACGATCAGGGGAAACTGCGATAACGACGGCGACTTGAAAGATACCAAAGACGTGAGTTATGCGCCTTTATCGGACGGTGCCACAGTTTGTTTTACTTTTTTCTTCCCTGCACAACATCAACCCCCCTTCAGGGATCATGATGGCTGGTTGTCTTGGTTGCTGTCTCATACAAAACCAACAAAGCACCCCCTCCCGCCCCGCCGCCTCACTTTTTCAACATTTCAACGTTCCACCACCTCCTCTTCCTAAACACTTCTCGCTACCACGGCTTTCCCAGCTATCGCACACGAAATTTCGCTACACATTCCGCGCAGATTCAACCCTTTTTTTCGCACACACGATATGTCGCACCCACCAGACTTCCTGCTCCCCTCGCCTCCCGCCTCGCCGCCCTCATCGTCCGCGCCGTCGTCGACGTCATCGCGAAGACGAGCATACTGCAAGAACCGCGTGATACCCACGCTGCAGCGCCATGAAACACTGCTTGCAGATATCCGGATGGGAGGGCGGATGGGGTCGCTGCAGCTGAGTTTCGAAGAGCTCGAGGAGAGGGAGGAAGCGTGGGCCAGCGAAATGAGCGAGAGCGACGCAGACTCGCAGAGGAGTTTGGGTAGCCAGCGCAGCGGCTAGCGGGGGGGGAGGGGAAGGTTGCTGGGGTTACGGGCGGCAAGAAACTACTGGGGTAGGGGGGGGTTTGTCCGGCGGCAAAAAGTACGATGATGACGGTGGTGGAACTTGGGGGGATCTGAAACCCCTGGGTTTTTGGTGACGAAATGGAACTTTACGCGCGCACGAATTGATCACGTTCATCTCGCCACTAGCTTTCCCCCGTCTTCGCCACCAACAAATTTGTTACGCGGTTTTGCCACGGAGTTTTTTGATGGGGTGTTTATTTTTGGACTTGTTTTTGTTTGGGGGCGTTTTGGTACGCAGCAAACGGCGTTTTTTACTCCGCTGGGAAGGGGGGTTTGGGGGCTTGGGGGTTTGGGGGTTTGGGGGCTGCTATGGCGTCTTTATGATCATGTGCTGTATATATATTCATGTACTGGTAGAACTGGGCTGGGAATGGGGTATCAACTGTGTGCACTTTGCTTGCGAAAGTTCCTATGGGAGTGTGGGTGCAAGAAACAAGGCTGTCATCAGGCAAAAGGACGCTGGTCAGCTGCGCGTGGATTGTATGCCCGTCTCGCGTGCGATGACCACTACCGTCCTATGCCTAATTTTTAAGTTTCTAGGGCGTGCTGCCGGCACCGGCCCACTCTCGCTGAGATCGAATGGTGCACAGGGTCGAGGTGGGCTTGGTGAAAGCCTAACCCTAGATCCTGCCTCGCTCTGTGGCATCTTTGTCTGACTACCACTGTGTGGTAACAGGCTTTTCGTCGAGTGACACGCGTAATGCCATCTGATGGGTTCTTGATCCTGCCCGTATTATCTGTTGCGTATTCTACCCGTCGTTTCGTTCCCAGACATTTGTGCGAGCTAAGGTTTGTGTACCGGTTTGCTGGCAGCGGACGTCCCGATCCCGAAGTAGCGACGCGTGGAAGCTTGCTCCGTTAGAAACAGAGGCTCGTTGAGTCTGACCTTGTGCGGACGCTGATTGGCAAGAGGAGTTCACAGAAGGATATCATCCACACCGATTTGTACATCCTGTCTGGGGCCTATAAAACCCACTCTCGGCCAGTAATCTCTGGGATTCCGTTGGACCTCCGAGAACATATGACATCCAGTGCTAAATGAAGTGCCTGACGCTATCGACCAGACGATGGGCTTCATCTCGCATCCGTCCCCGTCACTGGGTATTCGCGGATGCCCCCCATCATCGAGATCCAACCAGACGCTGTCGATGCCAGACTCTTCAGGCACACATCCAATATACATGATACCCCATCGACATTCCTCAGGCTCATCCCAATATATTTTCCCCTCCCGCCCGTCCGGTCATCAACTTATTGCCCATCGTATACCCGGTGCCCTGCACTTCTGTCCTGGTGTATTTCCTCGTCCCCGCGTGATCTCCCCTCCATTCGCTCTAGTCCCGACGGACCAACTACAGTCCTCCGCAGACTGGGTCACAGCCCATCACCGTCGCCCGCAAACACGAAATCTCACCCCCCCCCGGGGTCTTGGCAGGCTACAATGCCCACATCCGTCTCGGACGTAACACAGCGCGTTTCCTTCTAATCGTGGCGTATACCCGGCACGGATCCACCGAATTGTAATCGTGCATGGTATAAATATCCTCGTTTTTTTTCCCCCCCCTCCCAAGAAACTTCGCTCGTATTATAAACCTTCCACTTGTCTGGAATCTGTTTTTCTCACGTGTGAGGTAACGTTGTGAGCGTGATGTACACTATCGGCTCGGATCACCGGATGGGTGGAAATCGCAACTTCCGAGGCGTGGCTGAAAGCTGCGTTAATCCCGCCTTTGAGTGCGGTACTTTATATCCACACATCGTACGTGTTCCCCCCTCCCCTCCCTCACGCGCACACTCCTGCAATTCTTTACGTTTATATTCCCGGTGGCTATCCGGTACCCGGAGCAAGCTGGGAAAAAAAAAACATCGCACCAGGGATGCAGATGAGATCAGATCGCACATGGGTGTGTGTAAATCTAACCCCCCCCCGGGCCGACAAGTGAGAGATGTGTAATCGCCCAGCCAAGCCCTCCCCCCTCCCTCCCACTTCCCCACTTTGCCGGTTGCGGCGTAGGCAGTGGGAGTGCAAGGCGGGGGGCCGAATGCCGAGGAGTTGTTGGGCACAGATGCGCCGGAAGAGGGTTTGTGCGAGGGTTTCTCTGGATGTCGGTTCCCGTGGTGTGCAGGGACGCGGGTATTTGCAGAGGAGGACGAGGAATGGGAGGGGTTGCACTTACTTACTTACTTACTTACTTCCCCCTCCCCCCCAGCTTCTTCGGAGTTTGTACATATCCGGATTTGCGAATGGGGGTCTTGCGAGGTGGTATATGTACTCTATAGCGCTGGGGACTGGGGACTGGGGACTGGGGACTGGATGGGATGGAATGCAATGCTGCCCGACGGCGGCATGTGAGCACAAGCGGACTATTCCGAAGGCTCCCAATGGCTAGGAGGCACTGTATTTAAAGTAACGCGGGGACGGACGAGAACTACTGCCGGATCCGGTAAATGGCCAGAGGTAAGGGTAGGTGCTGTAGGCAGCCCCTCGGAGAAAGCGACGACGAGAGCGCTGGGCGCAGGACCCGGGGCGGATGTGTTACAGTGCTTTCTGGCAGTTGCGATCGGGATTGGGGGAGATGGGAGGGGGATACAGCAGCAGGCAACATGTATATCACTGGGCTGGGGGGATTTTTTTCGCTTTGGTCCCGAAGTTCTTTTCCGGGTGGAAAGCAAACAAAAAAGCAAAGAGCGCACAATGGCAAAAAAAAGCGAGCTCCAATGCGCCCGCCGAACTAACTCAGAGGGGTAGAATCCAATATCGACACATCCCGTGAGGCAAGGATGTAGATGCCGGAGCGTGGAGTCCGCCGTTTGTGCTACAGCCGAAGTCGGAAGGCAAGTTGTCGGGAAAGCAGAGAACCCCCGAGATCACCCTCCGCCAAATTTCATGAGTTGCACGATAAGAGGGAGGGAAGGGAGGGGAGGGGGAAACGCAAGGCAGGCAGCCAGGTAGCCAGGCAGCCAGGGCCAGCGGTTGCACACGCTAGTAAACGAGCATCAGAAACAGAAAGTCGGGGTGATCGGGAATCGGGTCAGCCATCGTAGGGGAAACAGCAATTTTCTGAGAAGCTCTGAAATTTGATGCAAGGGAAAGACATATAGCTAGGAACGCATACATGAGGCCCTGTGCAGCACCAGCAAGCACGCAGCAGTACCAGCGACAACGGCAGCGGCTGGACTTTAATCGACGAACCGGCGTCCGATCCAGCGGTGGCGGTGGTATGGTTGCGCTCTTTGGTCGAAACGGAGCTGAAAAGCCAAACGAGGCTTCGAGTTGTCGAGTTGCAATGACGGTGGAGAAAAAACCAAGTTGTATCATAACGTGCTTCAGAGATGCGTACCTACCCACATACCTGCTTTAAGTACGCACACACCGGGTATGCGTATCCCACAGTACAAACGAAGAGGGCTTCGGGTAGCAGACCGCGGATACTTTTGCCTCCTTCAAACAGTTCCTCCTTTGGTTTCGGGCTGACAGGGAAGCAGGGTGTGTGTACCGACGGAAACAGAGGCGAGGGCTGATGGATATGTGGGATGGGGGTTATGGACGTTGCCTTTTAATGCCGTCTCTTCATGTCGGCGGTGTTAGCACCGGTGATGCTCGTAGCCGAGGACAAGCATCCTGCACGGCTGCACGGGAGGAGGAGGTTCCATTTTCATTTGCTCTTCCACCCATCCATCCCTGGACGCTACGGTTATCGTGTCGTTGGGTCTGGAGAGCCCACTCTAGCCACACCGGCGATCCGAGGCAGCTGTGCGCGAAGGAGGGAGAGGAGATGGCTGCTTGCGCCTGGGGGTTGGTTGGTGCTGGTTCGTTTCGATGGAGTGGACGGGAGGAAAGTGAGGAGCGTCTTGCCGACCAAACGAAGCGGGACGAGCCTCAGCTCTTCTCTCTGTACGAAATTCGATTGAAGCGTGCCAAGAGCGATAACGGAGAGAACAGAGAACGTGCTTCGTTTTTTCTTTCGCACTTTGTTTCTTTCGCTGGTGATTGATGTATCGACTGCCGCATCGCATCGCCCTCTTATTTTATTTTTCGTCTTGCGTGCTTGTTCCGTTCGGTTCGTGTGGACAGGCGTGAAGTCTGCCTGCCCTACGAGGATATTTATCGCGGCGCACTGCTTGCTTGGCCTGTGGAGTTCGGTGATCCATTGCCGAGGGGTGGTGGAGGCGCTGGTAGCCTTTCTTGCCTTTTTGCCATCGCTGCTGGGGTATTCTGCTCTGTGCCCACCTGAACTCGGCAATCACCGAGTCCGGAACCAGCCCGGAGTCACGGCCCACACTTCCCCATTAACCCTCCCTTCCCCGGCTTCTCGTCTCCTCCCTCCCTCCTCTTCTCTGAATCCTCTGCCTTCCCCTTCCTGATTCTTGCCAACACCTATTTCCTAGGTACTTCCCGCCCACACATTGCATCACCACACCCTCCACCACCACCAAGTCCACCAAGTCCACCAAGTCCACCAAGTCCACCAAGTACTGCCCCCCGTTCTCTGCGACCTGGAGTATCTCTGAAAACCCCCCGTTTTACCCCGTTCCTGTCACGCGGCGCCGTTTTGCACCTTGTTCGTTTCTTCGTTCAGCTCCCAGGTCTGCTGTGCTCCAGCCGCGTGGCCCAAGCGTCTCCGAAGCAATCGATCGATCCCGTTGCAAACCATAACTACCGACCGACTGCCCGCCTACCTGCTTAACTCCCACTATCCAACCCACCCACCCCAACAACCCCAAGCGCACTGCGATCCGTGACGCCAACGAACGGTCGCACCCCCGATTTCGATCCTCAGCCATCTCTCCCCTCTTGCCTGAGCAGCATCTTTCTCGCAACCACCACCACGACGTCGGCGCCAATTTTTTCGGGATCGCATCCAAGCGGTCTTAGTCGCTCTCAGAGCACTGTATGTCTTGACCCGGTCCGAGCGCGAACGAAAAAATAAATACAGGCTTTCGTCCGGGTGGTTGTGTCGGCGCCATTGCTAACCGGCCGAGCAGAATAATAACAGCCCGATCGCCAACGGACCTGGGCCTGGCTCGGGTCATAAAAAGTCGACCGCAACCATAGATTCCCCGGTAAAAAATATGCGCTCTTCGATTGCCTGTGTCCGATGCAGGAGATCAAAGGTCAAATGCGTTAACACGGGTCCGAATACGACTTGTCGCGCTTGCGAGGCCAGTAATAGAGAATGTACCTATCCACAGCCCCAGCTGTCCGGTGCGCCCCGTGCCACCGGCGCTGGTATGGCCATCAATTCTGTCACCGGCCCCGGCTCAGGAGCATATGGCGGCGGAACTGGGGAAAAGGCCGAGGTTAGGGTTATATTATGGAACTTCTGTGGCTAGGGTTCGTTACTGACTCGGAATTCAGGCACCCAAGAAAGCGAAGGCGAAGAAGCCAGCTGCGAATTCCGGTGCGGCTGCTACGGCTGCAAGCATGAATACACCGCAATCCTGGAAGGAATGTCTGGGAGCGTCTGTGTTGACTCAGGCGGTGTGGCAATTGATTGTAATGGCACCTCTCACTCCGAGTGCGACAGCTTGCTAATATTCAGTGTCACAGTTTGATGCATTCCAACTTCACCATTCTCCTACGCTTCCATTCCTTCACCCGCCGACCTTCTTGAACCGACTTCGAGCTTCCACTGCGAATCCCGGCTCGTCTTCAGGCAACTCCCCGCCGCCGGAGAAGCCACACTCGCCATTGTTGCTCCTTGGAATGCTTACGTTGACTGCGCGACACGTTGCTCCTCTGATTGCGCACCATGCCCCAGCGCTTCCCACCTCTATTGCGGTTTCGGAGTTTTATGCGTCAGCATTAAAGTACCGGCTGAAGAATGATGATGAGGGGAGCTTGTTGACACCGGCTTTGGACAAGGTGCAGGCGCTGTTGATGCTGAGCGTCCATGAATGGGGACAGATGAGGAAATCTGATGCATATATGTGGCTCGGCTTCGCCATTCGAATGAGTGGAATTATGGGGTTGTCTTGGGTTGACGCAGATGATGCTCGCACACCGGCTCCGTACTCACCAGAGCCCGAACCGGAAGAACCCCTTCCATACAAGAGGAGAAAACTCGACAATGGTAACGCGGTAAAAGCCGCAACCGCGTTCACGGTAGAGAAGGAGGTTCGCCGGAGAACCTTTTGGGCGGTTTTCATACTGGATAGAGCTGTGTCATCTGGTCGATATTTTCCCAGCATGGTGTCCTCCATTGATGCCAACAGAGTGCAACTACCCTCTGATGAGCGAGGGTTCATGTTTGGTGCAGACATAAAGACCGGATTTTTGAACTCAGAGTCACTACTTCACCCGGAGAGGAATTGTGAGCCGCAACAGGTTGGCGGAGGAGAGAGGATACTGGCCCATGTCGTTAAAGCGATGGAGATTTGGGGACAGATTCAGATATGGACCGAGATGTTAGTACCAAAGTTGCCTGCCACGTATGAACCGCGCTGACTTGCGAACTAGGGTGGATAATGTACATCCGATGTCTCCAAACTCGACATACTATAAACTTTCAGCAGCCCTCGAGGCTTTCGTGGACTCTCTTCCTCATCAGCTTGAGTTTTCATCAAACACTTTGCAAGTGCACTTTTCCACACGCAGCTCATCCTCATATGCTGTTCTTCACGTTACGCTGTTTCTGGCACGGATCACCTTAGAACGCAGGTGTCTACCAGACTTTCCATTCATGTCTCCACGTGCTCTGGGCCCAATGGACCCACCTGGACAGCAGCTATCCCCTGAAGAAGATCGATTCTACTCGGAATCGGCAGAACGGTACATGTTAGCATCTCGAGACCTGGTCATCCTGATGTCTTCCTTGGAAGAGTGGAACTCCCAGATTGAATCGCCATTCATCATTTCTGCGATCGAACGCGCAGCTCGGTCAGGACTGTACGCTTATAGCTTCCCATGGATGGATACTCGAGGCTTTATGACTGGAGTTTCTAGAACGCCTGAAGCCGAGCCAATGGGCACCGGAGAAGAAACCCGGAAAGCGATTGAATTCATCAATTCCCTCAAACAGCGCTGGATCTACGCAAAGGAAAGTTTCACAAAATGTGTAGAGATGCAAGTGTGCCTCTCTGAGCGCATCGAGAAGTTCATCCAGCAAGATCGCAACGGGGGAGTTCTTCAGGAAAAGATTTCGAAAATCCTTCCGAATCAAGATGAAAGGAGTCGGTTGTTCGGCATGTTGATGCCACCTACACCGAAGCCATCAGCCGCTGTGGTGGTCTCGCACGGCCGCGGTCCAAGCTCTGAAGTGGATATACTACTCTCAGCTGCTTCAGGTGCTACTCAGGAGCCAGTTGTTGCCGCGGGAACGGAGCGGTGGATGGCAGTCAATACCCCTGCCGTTTCGGTCCAACAGCAGCCAGCAGGCCCGAAGTCGGAGGAGGGCGGTTCTTTGGATGCACTAGCCGGGTTTGCAGCGCAACAGGGAAAGATTGGGAATGGAAAAGATGAGTACGGTTCGAGAGATGTGAAAATGGGCGACGCGAGTGTAAAGAAAGAAGAAGGCCAGAAGGAAGAAGGTACGCGGTGGATTGGTCCTGGCATTAGTACTACAAATTGGGCTGTGGGTGTAAATGCATCGGGGTGTTGAGGGTGTTTTTTCCACTGGAGTGTTCTTCTCGGTTTTGGTGGGGTGTGCTACTTTGGCGATTTGTTCATCAGTTTCTACTTGGGGGAGTCGGGGATGTTTTCACGATTCTGGATGGTTTTTTTCTTTTTCTTTTTTTTTGGAAGTTTTTGGATTCTATTCTGTTCGTGGTTTTGCAGATGGTTTATTGAGAATTTATACGATGGACGGATGGATGTATATGGTGTAGGGATGCTATTCTAACCGAGTTTGTTTTATTCAGTACTGGATGCTTTGTTTGCTTTCATCTTTTCCTCTTCTCTTCATTTGATGGCTCGTGCTGGGCTGTTGCACATACATTTTGGATACACATACATACACACAAATGGGCAGGGCTGTCTGTATGTTGGGCGAAGAATTGTACGATATACAGTTTTGAAGGCTTTGACCGGTTTCTCCCGTGATTTGGGAAACCAACCTACTCCACCAAGCTGAACGCCGGTCCTTTCGCCCGATAACATAGCGTTCACGCAGAAGCACTTGGGCGCCTACTCCCAAACCGGCTAGCGTCCTCCGCTATCCACGTGTCCCTTCGGATGCTATCGTCATCCCCCGGAGCCTCCACATGTCCCGCATCCTCAACGCACCACAGCCACCACAACCGCAGCAATGAACCCCCTCATCTTCTTCCCCGCCCTAGCACTCCTTATCTTCCGCGCCTCCCGCAGCCGCAGCCTAACACCCCTCGGCATCGCCTCCGCAATCCTAACCGCATGCGCTCACGGCATCCACCCATGGAATCTCCCCTTCCTCCTCCTCATCACCTTCTACACCCTCGGCACCGCAGCGACAAAGGTCAAGCACGACGTTAAAGCCCGCATCACACTAAGCAGCACTGGGGCCCCCGGTGGCGAGGGCGCCAGGACGGCGACGCAGGTGTTTGCAAACTCGGCTGTCGCGTCCGTGCTGACGCTGCTGCATGCGGTGTTCATGCGCGAGGAGTGCTTTTGGAAGGATGTGTTGGTGGTTGGGATCATTGCGTTTGTCCCCCCGTGTGCATGTTGGCTTGGCTAACGGCGGGAAGGAACTATGCGGCCGTAACTGCAGACACGTTGTCAAGCGAACTCGGCATCCTCTCCCGCTCCCGCCCCCGGCTGATCACGACCCTCCGCCCCTGCACGCCGGGGACCAACGGCGGGGTGAGCGCGGCGGGGCTTGTGGCCGGGGCGGCGGGGGCGGCGGTGGTGGGAGTGGTCTCGGTGCTGCTGCTGCCGTTTTGTAGGTTTGAGTGGATTACGCGGGAGAAGGTCTGGTTTGTGGGGTTCATCACCGCGGTCGGATTGTTTGGGAGCGTTCTTGATAGTGTTCTTGGCGCGCTGTTGCAGGAGAGCGTGGTTGATGTTAGGACTGGGAAGGTTGTGGAGGCGCCTGGAGGGGGGAGGGTTCTGGTGACGCCCGGCCCGGTGTTTACGGCCCGCGGCGAGCTGAGGAGTAGGTTTGGGAAGGCACCGCAGGAGGCAGCGGAGACGCTGGCGGATGTTGGTGAGAGGGAGGGGGGGAGTAGGAAGGTTGTGGTCGGGTGGGGGCTGTTGAGTAATAATGGGGTTAATTTTGTGATGGCGGCGGTTACGAGTGCCGTTGCTATGGCGGCGGCGGGGTGGTGGTGGATGTAGACAAGGGGTTAAGGGAGGGATACCTACTGAAGCTTTGTTATAGAAGTTATGTGTTTTATTTGTTTGTTAGGATTCAGAGTATATGCTAAAACTATTAACTGATATGGACACTCTGGTACGAGGGGTAACTCGTGATGGTTGTCTTATACACTTTGCACATTGTTGTCGTGGCACAAAATGCGTCTTCCGTTATCATTCCTGATACGGGGGTACTCATTATTATTGTTTATATACGAGTACTACATTTAGCAATGTGAATCATACGCTCATAGCAATCATCCAAGCCACAAAAAACATCTAAACTACCACCACACTCACGCCTTCTCAGCCTCTTTCGTCTCCACCTTAACCTCAATCTCATGGATCCTATCATCCAGCCGACTCCCCACAGTCCCGGACTTCCATGCCGGCACGCCGTTCTCAAACAACGCATCAACCTCTTCCAGTGTCTTTCCGCACGTCTCTGGGAACATGAAATACGAGTGTATCACGCCGCAGAAACAGAATACGCCGAAGATGAGGTACGCGCGCCATTGTATGTTTTTGAAGGCGGGCGGGACGAAGTACGCTCTGTTTTTTGCGTTAGTATATGGAGACCAGGGAAGAGGGGGAAGTTACAGGGCAAAGTTGAAGGCCCAGTTTGCACTTGTAGCGAGACCGACGCCCTTGGCTCGGTATTTTAGTGGGAATATCTCACTGACGTAGATCCAGGTCTGCGAGTTGAGTTAGTGAGGGACGGTTGGGGAGGAGCAGGGAGCGAACGCATGGTGCCCAGGTGAAACCGTAGACTGCAACGAAGAGGTAGGTGCATGCAATTATTGCTTTCGCGGGAGGACCGGTCACCTAGGTTTTGTTAGTACTTTCTGGCTTTTTGTGGTGGAGGTTGTGGCCGAACCTGCCAGACTATGTTCTTGTTTCCGGCGACTTCGTCTTTGGAAACCTGGGTTTTGTTAGCATGAGGATACTTGAGGAAGGGTGGCTTACGCCGTAGTTTGCCATCAAGCCTGCCACGGCGAAGTTTAGGGTCCCCATGGCGATGCCCCCGTAGACGAATAGCGGCCTGCGGCCAATCTTGTCGATCATTGCTAGTGTTACGACGGTGGTGAGGAGGAAGATGACGTATTGGATGCTGGACGAGACGAGGTTGATGTTTCCCGTCAGGCCGGCCATTTGGAAGACGTAGACGATGTAGTACATCATTACATTACTGGTTTTGTGACGTTAGCCTTGCTTGATACTGGTATTGGGAAAAACCCATACCCTCCAAGCATCTGCTGCCAGATCTGGGCAAAAAGCCCCACCGTCGTCCGCCTCCACATGTCCGGCCCGAACAACCCGATCCAGGACACGGCAGCGGCTTGCGCGGCAATGGCCTGCGCTTCTCGGACCTCTTCGTATTCGGCCCGCACGGTGGGGTCGTTGACGTTCCCGTCTGCGTGCAGCTGCGCGAGAACTTCTAGGGTCTCGTCCCATCTGTCCTTTGAAGCCAGCCACCGGGGGGACTCGGGGAAGAAGAAAAGGGCGCCGAAAAGGATTGCGGCGGGGATCGCTTGCAGACCCCATGCCAAGCGGAAGGCGCTGGGACTGTTGATGAAGCTGCACCCGTATGAGATGAAAAACATTATCAGGATTCCCCATTCGATGGCCCATTGCTGGATTCCGACGACTGCCACACATGATTAGTGTAAGGTGGAGCTTGGGGGGGTGAAGGGACAACCTCGACCGCGGATGTTTTTGGGTGCCAGTTCGGCGAGGTAGACGGGTGTTTGTGAGGATGTGATGCCGACGCAGAAGCCGTTGATTACACGTCCGGCTACCAGGTGGCCGACATTGTGCGCGCTGCAGGTAATGATCGAGCCGACGATCCAGACTATCTACAGGGGAAGACTTGAGCTCGAGCGAGCGGTTGGGGATTTTTGGATGGGAATCACAATACCGATGCTATCATCAGCGCTTTCTTCCGTCCGAGTATATCAGAAAGAAATCCAGCTACCAGCGCGCCAATCCATGAGCCAGCTGACATGGAAGCTGTAATCTACCGGCACGTCGTTAGCGACTGTGTGGAACTTTTCCGGGGAGGGCAACTTACTCCGCCTTGGAGACTGTCATTTGGGTGGTGGAAGTATTCCATATACGTATCCGTACCAATCCATGCGCTGGAACCCACAGTTAGAGGAACCAAACACGGGGGGTAGTTAGCCGTACCTCATGGAACTGATATCAAACCCGAATAGCCCTCCACCAATCGTTCCGAACGCCGCAAGAACTGTTAACGCTCATCATCAGAATGCAGGTTCGCGCGAAATCACATGCTGGAAAGATATACCGTAGATATTGTAGCAAGTCCACATTTTTGCGGATCGTATGTGGTTTTTTGTTTCCCTCCTTTTTTCCTTGAATGAACCTGGGGTTTTGCTACCTCGCGGAGATGGTTCATACTTTATATTCGCTTTTCTACCGTGGTACATCGCGGTGCTATGCTACCTCGTTGGGCAAGATCCCCTTCCCCTATGGTGCCTGATCCTGTCCCGTACGACCACTGTTAAGTTAGATTAACTGTAGATTGGGCTGATACTTGATAACCTGCCGGCATATAAGAGAGGGCTACATATAGCCTAAATGGTAATGCTTAAATTGTAGAACGGTTGAAGTTTATTGTGTGAATTTGTGTGGGGATGTCGGCCTTGCTTTGTCCATGGGTTGGGTGGAGTGTAACAATCAGAACTGGGCTGCCAACGGTTTACTGAGTAAACTCCCATGGAATAACCCAGGGCCGATGGTGTGGTATTCAGGCTATACTGGGTCTTTTGGTGACCAGCTCTCGAGGTGTCTGGGGTGGTATCCCAGTGCACACATTCCATCTATACCGGTGCCCATTAACTCACCACATATAGTGACATTCCCCTACTGTGTGGGTTTTGGGTAAACTACATTCTAGAATACTAAACAAGGCAACCAAAACCCGGATGGCGAGAATCACCAAACCTCCTCCCGGAGGTGTAGTTTGGCTCGGATGTCGTTTCGCACATCCTCGGCTACCGGAAAAGTCGCTGGGGGGATCGACAGGCCGTTGTGGCGTGGCGGACATAGGTTCGCCGCTAGGGATTACGCCGAAACGGGTTGTGGGGCTGGCTCTACCCCACTCCCGCTTGTGGCTAAAGTGTCACCCTTCATTTATCCGCTGGCGAGGCCCGACGTCGGACTATAGTTCTTAGTGGTGGAGCTATGGATGTGAATGTGTGGGCCGGAAGACTTGCAGTTTCAAGATGCTGCACTTTTGCGGTTGAATCAGATGATAGACTACCCTCTGTAGATGTGTAAGGCTGATCGAGTGATGAAACGTGGATCGCCGTGGATTGGATAATGGTCAATTGAAATTGACTCGGGGTGCACTTTGTTTTTGTCTTTTTGGGGGTGGACATGCGCTGTCAGACGTCTTGGGTGGTTGGGGTCTGATCGTGTCACTCGATATCTGCCACTGCACGTCAGCATATCCTGTTTCTGAGGGGTGCTGTATTGCCATTTCTGTAGCATCTCTCCTAAGAGCAACGGTAATCCAAATGCATGCAAGCTAGATCATGCTCACAACTCCTTCATAGTCAATCACTCATACCCCACCAGGGGCGCGCAGGATTCGAAGGAACGGCTTACCACCGCTTCTTGTCCTCTCTGGCTGCAAAACTCTCTGATGACAGGTTTCGATATCACAAGTCTACCTCCGTCTACTTGGAGTTGGATCCTGAAATGATAGCACCTATGATGGATATTTATCAGAGCTCAGTGCACGGGGATCTGCAATGTATTGCTTTCCATCGGAGGGATGCTATCCTACGATGCTGCAGATGCATTCGATTCGAGATATAGAGCCATCCTCTTGCCTTTGACAGCTTTCGAATTCGTCGCTCGTAATGCTGTTTGCTGGTATATTGTTATACCAAGCTGTGTCTGCTTTTGTCACAGCTGACACACGATACTAACTACTGGTACTTTCAAACCGTGCACCGCGTGAGTAATATCCTTATTCAAACGGCACAACTCTTAGCTGGGGCAACAACAATTCCTCCATCGACTATCGTCGCAGGCATGTCTCGGTACTGGTACATATCTGTGGTGGCAAGTGACTCAGAATGGCGAAACATCAAAGTTTTCTCTCACAATTCTCTGTATATAAATTGAGTCTTTCTCCTTCTCTCCTTCTCTCCTTCTCTTCACTGTATCATAGAATCTACACACAGTTCTCCCCTAAGTACTATAGCAACAGGTACGTCTCAAAATCTCGTAAATGATATCTTATGACTGAGTTATCGGCTAAGAAAGTCTAAACCTCTCCACCGATACAACACCTCCCACACATTCGAGCCCTTCAGGGTACACTCTTCTGGCCTACCACCATGTCTGTACCAATTTGGGGTGGAAGCAGAAGCAGAAGTTAGATACGCCTGTGCTCCTAGTATATGTATACCTCGGGAGCTCGGGCAAGACCACTCCTAAGTCCCGTGTTCGTATAATTAAAATAGGTACGAGACGAGATGTCCCGAGCTTACTTAGGTCTCGTCTCGTGCCGAACACTACATACAAGCATTCTGAAGGAAAAGCAAAAAGGCGATGACTGCAGGGTTTGAGCCAGTGACCTTGAGTGTTTGTAGCACGGCAAGTTTCGAACCTGCATCTTGGTGTTTCTAACCCCCACATTTAGCCAGCTGAGCTGGAAGATCGCTGGTTGTGATCATAACTATGGAACGGCATTTCTAGAGCGGCACGTCTTCCAGAACGGTAGTTGTGAGGTCTCTCTGAATGATTCTTCTACAGGAGAGCAAAAAAGTGATAACTGTAGGTTTCCACCTGGTGTTCTTGATACTTATAGCACAAGGTATTTGTAGCACCAATTGTACTGCGGGTTTCGAACCTGCATCTGGTGTTTCGAGCACCCACTCCCAGCCAGTTGAGTTGGCATGTCGCTGTTAATTCGGTGGTTTTGGCCGTGACTATGCTATAGATTTAGCACGTTTTCTAAAGCATACTGTTGAAGAGAAGCCGCTATGAAAAGAAACACAAAAAGGCGATAACCGCAGGTTTCCAGCCTGGTCTTTGTGTTTGTAGCACTAATTAAGCTCTGCGGAGTTCGAACCTGCACCTTGGTGTTTCAGGCACCAACTCCCCAGCCAGCTGAAGCTGAGGATCACTTGTTGGTTCGGTGGTTTTTATAGTACAAGGTTCATAACTCGTAATTACTGTTGCGAAAATGTATAGTGCATTTGGATCACAAACGCTCGAAACTGAAGGCAGTCACCAAAACGTCTCTATCAATCCGTTATGCTTGACCACCTAAGTTAAGAGATCATTTCTTGATAACCGATGGTTTTAGCCACGACCAGACAGAATTTTCAGCCAACCTATAATGAGGATGGAGAGGTGGAATTGAACGCAAAATGGTCAACCCTGGACTCGGGCCATGGGTCACCACCTACAGATTCGAGCCTCCGACGGAGGTCCTCAAGTCGTCTTATCACCAGTCTTACCAGCCTCGAATCTATTATAGGGCCCGCTCTTCTCGTGTGTCACACTATCCACCCCGTACCAGCTATTTCCAGGCATGAAGGCCTTGCAGACATCTCCGCGCAGCAGAACAAACGGTTACTGGAGTCAACAGGCTGTAGGAGTATTTTGGTACAGTTTCCCACTGCACAGTGTGGTGCATACGGGATGGCGATCGATTGTAGACTCTAGAAAGTTCGGAAACCTTTTGGAACTCACTGCTGTAGGAATGGCTGATAAAGGCTGGCGACATGAAGTACCCTGGCAAGTGAGGAAGGCTACATAGCAGGAGAGGAGTTTAGAAAATCATGGTTTATAGCACTCTGTTTAGGTGCGGTAGTCAAAGTCGACTGTAAGGAGCCTTTGGAACGGCCTATGTGAAGTACAGACTAAAGTACAGTCATACGCGAACATACCATAAGCGACTCATTAAACGGTGATCTTCGACACATCAAAAAAAATTAGCCGCTGTGACAGTTTGTTAGTTGAGTCAATAACTTTTGATGTGTCGCTGATCTGGACTCATTTAAGAGTCAATTTAAGCCGCTAATAGCATGCATAAGTTTCGGTTCATATCAACTCAGTTGCTTCCTTCACAACCCCAAATAAATTCCTTATTCCTTTCTATGCCCCTGAGAAAAGAATTAGAGTATGCCGATTCGGTAAAATCTCCTCGAGGACTGGATTGAGGGTCAGGGACAGACAAGGTGGGGTGAGTGTTGTTAAACCAAACAAGAGTGACAATGAAGCAGATGATGCAGAGGAACTGAATAATGTTAATCCAGACCAGCAACAACAACCACAGGTGAGGAGCTGGTATCCACTGCCTTTACCAGAAAATCAAACTGAGACACTGGTTTTTGTGCAAGAGAACCTATCACTACCGCCGAGTCAGATATAACTAGAAACCCACCCTCATCGTATTTACTGCTTACTCCCCAAAGTTGACTCTACGAACGCCATCAGATGGAAGAAGTAGCCGTCGTAACTGATATGTGTATCTACAACTTTCTGAAGAGCAACAGAGTGAGATAACATGATCCCCGGCTATCGGGAATATCACCAACCGACAACACCGTCTGCGGTGTTACCGCTCCAAATGCTTCGGGGAAGTTATACGGCCTTCATCTCAGCTCGGCAGGTCGCTCGAGAAGCTAGAGTGGCTCATTTGCACACTAACAACCCCACCAAACAAATCGGGCTTTTACAACCTAAACAACGTACGATGGGTACTCGGAGCAGGCACCCTGCATAAACATGAGATGAAAGCTCTACCACACATTCCCAATCTGGCTTCTCGACTTCCCACCACCCCACCATGAAGTCATATAAACCCCCGACCTTGTCAACTCCCCTCCTCCCCCACAAGCAAAAATGCGTATCCGCCCCTGCCTTCTCTCCGACATCCCCACCGCCACCTCCCTCGCCTCCCAGGCCTTCCTCAACGACGCCCTCTTTGCCGCCTCCAACCCCCACCGGAAACAATACCCGCAAGACTTCCGCGCCTCCTTCGCCCCCCGCTTCCGCGCCCGCATCCTAGCCCGCAACTGTCTCGCCCTCGTCGCCGAAACCGATCCCGGCGATAAAACCGCGCACGGAACCGTCTCGGCCGGCGGCGAGGTCGTGGGGATCGCGTTCTGGGTGCGCGATGGCGATGACGGGGAAAGAAGGGTTAATGCGTATGATGGCGTGCTGCTGGGTACCTCCCCCACCTCTGGGGACGAGGGAAGCTGATGGGATTAGATCTGGAGCGTACCCTGACGACGCTGCTTGAGTACCCCCGCTCGTGGTTCCTGCGTAAAGACCGCTCGACGGAGCCGGAGTTGCAGGAGGCGGTGAGAGCGGCGTTCGAGGAGGCGGAGCGGATGTTGTGGCCGCCCGGCGCGGGTGGGAAGTGGCATTTGAAGCTGCTTGTGATGCATCCGGCGTGGCAGCGGCGGGGAGTTGGGAGGCGGCTGTGTGAGGTGGGGCTTGAGAGGGCGAGGAGCGAGGGCGTTCCGGCGATGTTGGAGAGCAGTACTGTTGGACTGGGGTTGTATGTTTCGCTGGGGTTTAGGGTGGTGGGGGAGTTGGCGGTTGGTGAGTTTCGAGGGCCGGTGTTGAGGTGGGATCCGTAGGGGTTGTGTTGGGGAGAGGGAATTATGCGTGAATGAGGAGGTTCGATTGATGGAATGATGCGGTTCATGCAGTCGGTGTTATATCTATATGTTCCAACGGACAGGGAGACGTGCGGTCACACCTTCTCACCTACGCCAACACAGCCGATACCCAGTTCCGATGAAACAGCGGGAAGAACAGATGGTCACGGGCCCTAATATGAGACACCCGAGTATGCAGGGTGAGTTCACCTTGACCGCCATGTTCATAAAACACCCAATATAGCAACAGAGAGACTCCTGCGAATACGGATAGGGAATCTCCTAGAAACAGACGTTGCTTCCGAGGGATGTGCCTTTTTCTTAAATTCTATAGAGCAGCTTTAGAAGAAGAAAGAAATTTTTGAAGACGCACGAGCATGTACAGACTTCCCACCTCTGCTCCGCTCTACCTCCGTTATGAACAACCACAAGCACAGGCCCATACTCTCGACATCAATTCCTAGCAAGAAAGCAAATACAACAAAACTAATACAGTACATAACGCAAAAGTATGTGGCAAAAAAGAAAGAAATCTCGCACATGATATCTCGTCCCCTCGTCAAATATTACTCCCGGACGCCAATAATCCCCCACATTTCAGTCGGTGCACGTGTGTATTTCCCATCCCTATCCCTATGCAAACCCACTCTGCCCTCCACCGCTGATGATAATGATAATGCTGCCGTATCCAAAAAAAGAAACAAGAAAAAAACCAAAAGAACCAATCCTCATTCGTTCCTTCGTGCGTAAGTCCCCGCCTTACCATACCGGGTTATCCGACCTATAGGATTCTACAGCTCTTCTTTTTCTTCTTCTTCCCGCCGATACCGACTGCAGGTCCCTTGCCGTTCACGCCTATGGTCAAGTCCATCGCTAAATCAAATACCTCGTTGACGCCGACCATGTCCTTACTCGAGCATTCTGCGTAGGTGGCATTCATGCGTTTTGCGACCTCTTTCCCCTGCACTTCAGATACCGGCGTCATCCCATGCGTGCGGAGGAGCTCGATGACGTTGTGGTTTTTTCGAAGGTCTGTTTTGAGGCCAACGAGCACCACCGGGGTTTGCGGACAGAAATGCAAGACTTCTGGATACCACTATTACATGTTAGTAGGTGACAGAGGGAAGGGGGAAAGGTGAGGAGGAACCTTGTCAAGAACGTTCTCGAGCGAGTGGGGCGAGTCTACTGCGAAACACACGAATAGCATGTCGGTCTCGGGATACGACAGCGGGCGCAAACGGTCATATTCCTCTTGACCGGCGGTATCCCACAGTGCGAGCTCCACCGTCTTGCCAGAGCCTGGGTGCAGCTTGTGCGTGATGTAGTTTTCAAAGACGGTAGGGACATATTTCTGTGCTCCCGTTAGTTAAGCGCCTGATTGGAGTAAAGGCGAACCGACCTCGGGGAATATCCCTTGCGAATACGATATCAGCAGGCAGGTTTTGCCGCAACCGCCGTCACCAACTACGACGAGTTTTTTCGAGTAGTGGGGAGACGGTGCGGGTGTTGTGAGACCTGTTGATCGAGATTTGACGGTGGAAGGGGCGGATTCCATGCTGACGGGAGTGGAACTGGAGAATGTGAGTTGCCGTTGTTTGGGGGGAGGGGAGAGTAAAACAAACACTCTTGAAGTCGATAATGTGGATGATCTTTTCATTTGGAAGAGATTAGAGGTGTTGTAACAATGGTATCGTATCAAGCGTGGAGATCGTGAAAAGAAATGAACGAGCGTGAGGTATGGGTATTATATCGGTATGGATGTGGAGGAAAGAGGTGAAGGTGAGGTAGAAGAAGGTGGCGTGGTACCTTAGTAGGTGTGGTGATGATGTGTTGTGTTGTGTTTGGAGTGACGTTGATGCAAACTCCCGCCGTAACCACGGCAACACCAAAAAACAACGCTAACCATTCCCGGAAACCAAACTTTCTTCATTTCTGTCAAGCACAGTCCTCATCAGCCCCGCCATTATCACCCACCACCACAATTCACAATGGGCAAACGAAAAGACCAACCCCAAAATAATGACGAAGACGTACACATGGAGTCCGCTGCCGACAACGACGCCGACTCTGACTCCGAGGTGTGCCCTCTTCCCCCTTCACCCTACCAACTCGCTCACCGCCCGCACAGGATCTGAACATGATCAACGTCGACTTCGAAATGTTTGATCCACAGCCGGCGCATGACTTCCACGGGCTCAAAAACCTTCTCCGACAACTCTTCGACTCCGACTCCCCGCTCTTCGACCTCTCCGCGCTCACCGACCTAATCCTGTCACAACCACTGCTGGGCACAACCGTAAAAACCGACGGCAACGAGTCAGACCCTTTCGCCTTCCTCACCGTTATAAACCTACACGAGCACGCCTCGCACCCAGCAATAAAACCCCTCTCTACCTACCTCCTCTCCAAATCCGCCTCCAACCCGGCGCTACACACAACACTTAAATCCCTCCTCTCCCCCGACAGCCCGGCGCAGCTCGGCCTGATCCTTACAGAGCGCCTCATCAACATGCCCGTGCAGATCGTGCCGCCAATGTACAAAATGCTACTAGAAGAAATCGAGTGGGCGCTGCAAGAGAATGAGCCTTACAATTTCACGCATTTCCTGGTGTTGTCGAAGACGTACACCGAGGTTGTATCGAAGCTGGATGAGATGGAGATGCGGCCGAGTAAGAAGTGGAAGAAGCAGAAGCAGAGGAAGGCCGAGACGTTTTATTACCACCCCGAGGACGAGGTTATTAGGAGGCGGGTTGGCGAGGAGGGTGCGGCGGGGTTCAAGTTTGATAAGGAAGGTGAGGCGGCTGATAGTAAGCGGGCGTTTAGTGATATGGGGATTAAATCGGAAGGCTTGATGATGTTGGTGGAGAAAGATGATTTCGGTAAGCTGGTGGCTGATCTAGAGGGCCTTTTTAAACCGTGAGCTAGGATTGGTGTTATTCCTACTGGGGGGGGCTTGTACAGCATAAAAGTTAAATCCTTTGGACTACCCTGACCGTACAAGCCAGAAAGCGAGGCTGCACCCCAAGCTTGAATAATTGACCATCGGACTTTGAGTAGGGTGTCAACGGATGTAACGGCTACGATCCGTTCCATTCGACAGAATTTTGGGATCGAAGAACCTCAAACTGCATGGTGCGGGCTTAAGGCAAGAAATTCCCCATATATCGTAAATATGCGACGAGTGATATATTGTGAGTGTCATAAAGAGCCTGCACCGACCGCTCAAATTCAGTAGCATGGTGCTCGGCTCCTCATTATGTGAAGCGGCAGATGGTCTGCAGCTTGGTGCGTGTAAATGCCATTCCGTTCTCTAGTAGTGCATAGATTACCATCCCTTCCATCAGCCGCCCAAGGATCTCATGTTTAGGTACCACCGCTCTTTCCTTTCACATTGTCCAGCAGTGGATAGTCACCATTATCATCAGAAAGAAATTTCGCTCAAGAACAGAAAGGGAGGAATTGGTGAGGGTGGGGAACTGGATCATCAAGAGCTCGAATGTCGATGAGGCGGTCAGGATCAAGGTAGTGCGGCCTATGATCTTGGAAATGGAAGGCAGGTGTGGGTGAGAAGTAGAAGGGAGACGGGGGTGTGTGGAGGGCGTTTGCAGGATGCAGGATGCAGGAATCCGGTAATGACGGACCGGGACGCTGCATCTAGTTGCGTCTGCGACGGAATTGTATGAGATGCTACCATATGGAATCCAGAACCTGATACAGTCAGTCGGGTCAGAATGCCTACTCTCACGCGACACAAATAGTTCTAGAATGACCTACCACCGTGATATTCACAAATCCACATGCAAGACCATATTCTAATATCATACAAAAGCTCATAACGCTATAGAAGACGTCTACCCCCAAAACCCTCATTATTGGCCCGGATCCATATCCGCCAACGGATTCGCGTGGATTGTGACATTCTGAATTCTCACTGGCGTCTTGGGTCTATGTTTCTTGTCCACTTCCACATCCTCAATCCTTTTCAATGTCGTATCCGCGCCATCAATAACCTATCCCAATGCCCATTAGCCTCTTTCCCCCTCCCTCCCCTCCCTCCTCCCACTCACCTTCCCAAACACGGTATTCCGTCCATCTAAATGTTTCTGCGGCGCATAACAAATAAAGAACTGGCTTCCATTCGTTCCCTCACCCTTATTGGCCATACTGACAATTCCACGCGCATTGTGTCGCAGCGCCGGCGAGATCTCATCAGTGAAGTAGCCGCCCCATATACTCTTCCCGCCCTTCCCCGTTTTGAGCTCCCCGTCGCCCGTCTGCGTCATGAACCCAGCCAGATTTCGATGGAACGGAACATCGTCGTAGTACCCACTCGCGCATAGCGCAAGGAAGTTTTCACAGGTCTTCGGACACGCTTCGACGAAGAGTTCGAGCTTTAGCGGGCCGTGCGTGGTGTGGAGGGTTACCGACATGGTGCGGTGGTTGTAGTGGTGAGGTGACGCGGGGAAGAAAGAGCCGCAGAGATTGAGTGAGTGAAAACTGGCCGGAGGTTTCCGTGACACGGCAGTTTCGGCACCCGAACGAGTTTGCGCCGGAACTGGTAATTTGTCGGTAGGCTTTTTTTCTGCAAACATTTTTTGATAGTTTTACTTGATTTTTGATGCGGAAGGGATCTTCAAAGGGTCACACCCCGTGCCCTAAACCCCTCACGGACAATTCTGGGAGTTCTAGATCTTCAGTGAGTTGTGATATTGGAGAGACATCACCCAGTTTTCCCACAATGTCCCCTCAGGAGTCCTGCTGCTCACCTAGCCGTCTCAAGGTGGAGCAAGAATCACCAACTCGTTCCCCTCACTCTATCGGCCGGCTGCCGAATATTTGATGGGGGCTGGACAGCGGACACTATGATAGTCAGACTGGGCTGGGCAATTGCTCAAACTTGAAACCACCAAGGCTGAAAACAAGGCCGTTAGTGGGGTATGAAGGAAAGAGCGAGTCCTCACACAGGTTAGTTTTGGGCCACGATCGATGAAGGACCGGGGATCCGGATGTTGGCGGAGATCCAGACACTAACGGGACGAGACGGCCGGCGGCAACGGCCGAATCGTGCGGGCAATTGAGGACTCAGGCAGCAGGCTGACAACCAGGCAGGCATGTTTGTTTCGGCAAATGAACAAACCACCCCGCACTCGGAATATCTGTCAACAGGTCAGATCAACAGGCAGCAAAAAATTGTGGAGAACGCATAAATAAGAAGTACAGTACTTAAGTATGCACAATTCTGCATATGTATCCTCGCATTGTATGTACCAGGGTTATGCCTATCGGTCATGCAGCGATGGCGCACATTAGGATACATAGAACCCGTCACATTTGGCGTTTGGGTGTGTTTCCCAGCGGTCTACATATCTGCCTGCTAACTCCTCGTCTGAGTAGCAGAGAGTGGTACTGCCGGATGAATGAACCGCTCGCCATTTTGGCGGTGCATATCATACATAGAGAGATATTTATACCTGGGGCTGTCGCGGATACGCTACTCTGCACTAATAGCGTTCTAGACCGGGTTCCACTGGGTTACTGATAGATATCGATCCAATTCACACGGGCATGGATAGCAATGGAAATGACTCTCTGCGAGTAAGAGTAACCGTACCGCACCGGCCCACAGCACCACAAACGCTATCCATTTCGTTCACGGGTTTTTTCCTTTTGTTTCTATCAATTGCTTTTTCTGTATGCCTGCATCGTGCATTATTTCTTCGTTTGTCACTTGTCAGTTTGTGTGGTAGCGGTGGTACTGGATCGATAAAATGTAGACATACACAGGATAGCCGATTCGCTGTGCGTATATCTACTACTCTAGCTAGACGCATTGGCTAAAGACCCACCCGCCTGGCAGTTACCTCGCTACTACTTGATGGTCAAACAACGATCAGCATGTTAGGCGTGGGAATGACCTGCTTTATGCGGTGTTTAGTGCAAAGTAGCCATAGCTCAGGTTAGGGAGAGATGAATAGTAGAAATCTCACTCTCTATATAAGTATCTACTCTAGCCTAACTTGTGCTGCGAGGTGCTGCTGATTCTTGCTTTGTTTGCACCTTATTATTATGTACAGTACAGAAGTGCTAGCATGCTAGAAGGTGTGGATAGCACAGCATGTCTCACCAGCAGAAAAGAAAGATCCACCCAATCCAATTACACGCTGTTTTACTGGTCTTCTACTGTCTAGACCTCAACAACAACCACCACCCCTGGGGTTTCATCAAGAAATAGACCACCATCATTCTTCATCAAATGTTTGCTGGTCAAAGGAATGGGGGCCCGCCGTATGTGCTGAGATCTGCACCCCACGGGTTCACGCCAGAAGACTATATAGCGGCGGATGCTTGACCGGTACTTCCTTGCTGTGCGTCTAAAAGCGGGCAGCCACATGTGGGAATATGTAGGCTCTGTAAGTGAGTTCCTTCCAGTCCCGTTCAGAACACGTAAGGAATCGAGGGGGATAGAGTGCGGTGGTGGGTGGTACGTACGTTTCCCCTCTTTCCGACCTCCGCCTTCCACCCATCCACTATCCACCCCTCCATCAGCCCTCCTGGACAAGACAACCCGATGTGGGCAATATGATCTGAAAGCTGTGTCCTAATATCTCAATTCGACTCCTTCTTTCCCACCCACCAGTACGACTCCAGCCTAGTTCATACCCTTCTTCTTCCTACCCCATTGTCGATCTTCAGTCACATCACACACGACCACGCCACGACTGCGACCACCGCGACCACCGCGAACCTCTCCCCATGGCCGGCGGACACGTATTCCCCGCACCCTTCGTGGTCTCACCAATCGGCCCCCATACGCATACGCTCATCTTCCTTCACGGACGCGGCGACACGGGACCCTCCTTCGGTTCCGGCTTATACATAGCAACGGGATCTAGCGGGTTTAGTCTTCCGTCACTGTATCCGGGGCTAAAATTCGTCTTCCCGACGACAGCTAAGCGGTACTCGAGTAGCTTCCGGGGCACTATGACCGAGTGGTTTGACACAGCATCTCTCACCTTCCCGGAAGAGCAGGGATACATGCAGAAGGAGGGACTGCGCGAGGCGGTGGAGCACATCGAGGCGTTGATTTCCGACGAGGTGCAGTTGGGCGTGCCAGAACACAACATCATCATCGGCGGGATAAGCCAGGGATGTGCTACGGCGCTGCATGTGCTCCTCAGTCATAGAACGAGACTCGGCGGATTCGTGGGAATGAGTGGATGGCTCCCGTTTGCGAGTAATATCAGACGGATCTGTAAACTCTCCTCAGGAGCCGGATTGAGGGTCAGGGATGGACGAGGTGGGGCAAGTGATGTTGAACCAGATGAGAGTGACAATGAAGCCGATGATGTGGAGGAACTGAACAATGAGGATCCAGATCAGCAACAACCACGGGTGAGGAGACGGTATCCACTGCCTTTACCAGAGAACCAAACTGAGGCACTGGTATTTGTGCGAGAAAACCTATCACTACCGCCGAATCTTGCAGAGGGGGACCATAGCTTGGACGTATTGTAACGCCTCTCCCCGCCATTGCTGCTGTAGACTAAATATGTGCTAATCCGTAGCTGTTGGATAGAAAAACGCCAGTATTCCTGGGACATGGAGATGAAGGTTAGTATACTACATCCATCGATGCGGACGTGAAGAAATCCTGACCCCACCGGGACAGATCATACAGTCGACTACAAGCTAGGACGGAATATATACAGCACGTTAAAATATGGGTTGGGGATGGATGTGACGTGGAAACGATATACATTGTTCGGTCATTGGTATAAGGTTAGCCCTTTCCTTTCCTTCTCGCTGATTCGTGGCTTCGGGCGGGGGTTGCGCATTCGGTCACCCACACTACTATGTTGATTAGTTCGCTGACGGGAGAATGGCGTTTTTGACTCAGGAACCGGATGAGATCGATGACATCGTGGACTTTTGGGGCGCAAAGTGTGGGCTGCTGCCTTCATGAAGTTGGATGATGACTGGGTGATGGGGCGGATGGAGGGAAGGCGTTTGAGGAGATGGGTGGGTGGAGTTGTGTCGAAGCACAATGATGGATGGAATACTCTACAATCCACAACGGCATGTATGTACATACTTCATAACCGGAGAAGATCGCAAAGTTCGGGTACAAATTATGGGGATGATCCACAACTTCGAAGGCGACGACGATATCGACTTCCGTGGCGGGGTTGAGGCTGTCGAAGGCTCCTACGTTGGTGCTTCATTGGCTGCACGGTTAGCCACCGCTCAGCTTACATTATCGTTTTGGAACGCAGCTTTCTGAAGTTGCGAGACACTCGAGAGAACGACTTACTATGCTATCTTTCGCTGAACTTGCCTATTGGTGAGTGTGATCACTGAGAAGCTGTTCCTAAGGCCGTGAATGTTGCTACCTAGAATGAGGCTTTTCGTTCCCACGTGGCCTACCTAGCTCCTAGCTATCAAGATAGGTTTGGCTTGGGAAGTGCAGGTTCGTTGTCATCAAACGCATTCGGGTACTCGGTCTTGTTGTGCGGGGGGGACCTCACTGCGTCATGAAACTAGGCCATGGACATGTCCAAAAAACTAAAGTTTACATCAACAAAATGTGAGTCAAAACTTTTATCAAATAAATGATGCAAACCACCCCCAACCCTGTCCATGAGAATTAGCCTGGCTATATCCCAAATCGACGATATAGTACTGCACTCAATGAGGGTTGCATGCTGACTGTGGATAAGGGGGCTGGATTTGAGGGGGTTTTTCCCCTGAAACCGGCGTTTTTATCCATGGAATGGATCGGGTGAGTGTCTATCCATAGGAGGGATACAGGTTAGTACGGCGATGTTTTTGTAGAAGAGGAGTGATGTAGGGAGGAGGAGGGTAGGAGGATGAAATATAATCATGTAGAAGATGGGTTTGAAAGGATAGAACTTGATATTGGGACTTTATTCATAGGGTGTTTTGGATCCCCTATATTTGAAGACAGTTTGATTCCGCAAGCTAATCTCTATAACGCAGTGTCGGTTTGTTGGCGCAACACAGGTACAGCGCAGAGTACAAGATAACAAACACCCTCTAATGTCCTCATCTACTTCCTATAATAAATCTTCTTTAGCTGGAAATGTAGCTGCAAAATCCCCTTCTCAAAGCTACTTTTAAACCCCCTCTCCCTCTTCGCCGAGTAATCCCACTCCTTATCCACAATCCTAAACGCAATATCCTCATACGGGGGTCCGGCCACAAACCGGATCAAACAAGTATCCTCCTCCCCGGCAGGCGCAAAGCTCTGACCCCTCTTCCTCCCCCCCTCGCGCTCAATCCGGTATGTTGGCGCTTTCGACTTATCAATTAGATCTGGATAGAAGATGTTGAATTTGTAGCCCTGCACGACCTTTGGCGGCGGGTTGTCGTGGTCATAGTGCGTTTGGTTGTACTTGTTCCATTCGTAGCCCATCTGCACGCGGTTGAAATATCGCGGCTTGCGAGGTCGGTATTTATCTGCCCAGCTGGGCTTGGCAGTTGAGACTTCTTCTTCGCCGGTGAAGATCTCTTCGTTGTCAGAGACCCCTCGCGCTACCTCGCGTTCGTAGAGCGCCTTTGTGGCCTGCGAGAAGTCGTCGTTGAAAACGGCGGCAAAGCGGGAGGTCGGCGCAACTGCGGTTGATGCCTCCGGTTTCGATGGGGAGGTTGGCCACAGGGATTTGGTGGAGGCTGATTTGTCCGCTGGTCGCGGTTTGTGCGGTACATAGCCCATTTTTTGGATCTTCTTCCGCTCCTGCACGATGGACTGCAGGAATGCTTTCTCGTCTATGATTTCGAGACCTTTGTCCTCGTAGCGAAGCTTGAGTAAAGGTTCGGGATCCATGTCTGGAGAGTACGGGATTATAGGGGGATCGCGGTATGCTTTCTCTGTGGGTGGTTTCTCGGAGATAGAGCCTTCCTCCACTACTTCTTTCGGCCCCAGTATGGCTTCGAGTTTTTTCCGAACCGTTTCCGCTTCCTCTTGCTGCTGCTTCCGCAGGATCTCTAGCCGGTTGCTGATGACGCGCGAGTAAACGTTCTTGAGACTGGCCTTGGCCTTCCATATCCGTAAGCTGCGGAGAAGCTCGTTCCAGTAGTCAACATCAATCGGATCGTTCGAGTTGAGCTTCTTCACAATCTGCTCTTCCAGTGTCTCGAGCTCTGATAGGGTTTTGCTGCCCAAGAGCTTGTCGACATCGCTGGCTACCGAGCCGACGGCACGGGTACCGTCCGGGTTGACGCTATTCGCCTTCGACCGACGATCTGCGCAGAGAATCTTCATAGTCTATACTTCTCGTTAGCATTTCTTTCTCTTTGGGATTTAAAGCAGATACATACCCTCCAAAACTCATTATTGACGCGATTTGTCTCGAGTGAGATGTACGTCTCGATATCCGTCTGCAGCTCCGCCAGCTCCTTCTCGCCCAACCCATCAAGAATACTCTCGGGATCAACCACATCTAGTTCGTCGTCCGGGATCTCGTCATCCAGCGGGTTGCGCTCGTTGTCAATGACTCGCAGGTTAACCGCCAGCCAGTCTATAGGTTTCGCGCGCCCTTCTTTCACGCGGATCTCAGCTTTCTTCTTCGCCTGCTTCAGCACGAACGTGTCTTCCTGGTCGACCCATTGGCGCGCCTGCTCGGCCTCTTGAAGCGCGTTGAGCCGCGTTTGCTCTTTCATGTTGCGGTCATGACGCCGCCGGTCATCGTCGGAGGAGCTTGCGGCACTTTCGCGCGGACGGCGCAAGGCCTCTTTGCGCCATGGCGGGGGTGAGCATGATCGAGAGCGGTGGTTGCGCGAGTTGGTAGTGGAGTCGGAGTCTCGTTGGCGGTAGGACATCGGTGGGGTGAGCAGGAGGGAGGAATCCAAGCTCAGTGAGCTTGGATAGTGTCTGTGCACGCCGCCAAGACAATATGCACACTTTCGCCTCTTCTTTGAGCTCTGACGCACACGCCTCGATCAACTCCCCCAATCCTACACATCACCATGGGCCGCCGCAAGACCTTCCTTGAAGAATACGGTTCCGATTCCGGGTCGAGCGACGAAGATGATGAAATCCCCCTCCCCGGCCAGGACGAAGCCGGTGAGTTCGCCGCCGGCGCGCACCGACGGAAGCGACGACGGACGGGTCGCGAAGCAAAGGAAGCTGCAGCGTTGGGCATATTTGGGAGCGATAGCGAGGACGAAAGGCCAGGAAGATGGAAAGAAAAGAATTTGCGGAATAAGGGTATGGGTTTTGTGAGCGCGGGCCAGAACGCGGAGGAGGATGAGGAGGACGATTACGATTATGAGGAAGAGGCTAGAGTAAAGGCGGTGACGACGCTGGGTGGCGGCTTGGGATTCAAGAAAGCTACGGAGGAGGAAGAGGACTACGAGGAAGAAGAGGAGGAGGAGAGACCACGTTTGGGACTAGGCAGTGGCTTAGGATTTAAGCAAGCTACAGAGGAGAACTACGAAGAAGAGGACTACGAAGAAGGGGAGAACTACGATGAAGAGGAGAGACCACGTTTGGGACTGGGTGGAAGAAGCTTAGGAGGTGGGTTGCGAGGCTTTGCCCCAAGCTTTCAACCGGCCACTGCAGAAGAAGAGGACGCGATGGAGGAAGAGGAGGAAGAGGAAGTATACCAAGAACCTGAACGACCGCGCCTAGGACTCGGTGGACGGGCATTCAGCAAGAACTATCGAGGGGGGCTCGGAGCACCACCATCGGGTGGGGAATCGGCAGGAGCTTCCGGAGCTTCTACACCTCTTTCGGATGCACACCCAGGCTTAGGATTCGGCGCTTCCTCATCGACTTCAAAACCAGATATCCGAAAGTCCGATGCCGGTCCAACTTTCGTGTCGCCTTTCGGCAAAGGATTTGTCTCTTCGCTGGCGAGTGCACAGTCCACAATGCCGAAGCTTAACCCCGCAGCACCATCGTATGAAACGCCTATTGTCGCCCGTCCGAGCGCCTTTGGAGCACCCGATTCCACCGCCAAGAAAGGCAAAGGTCGAGCGAACCAAGCGAATGCGATACCAGCCGCTAACCCGAACAGCTTTGCTGCGAGGATGATGGCAAAGATGGGGTATAAAGCTGGTGAAGGTCTTGGAAAGCAAGGTCAAGGTAGGTTGGAACCCGTGGCGCCAAAAGTGAGGCCACAGAATGTCGGTGTTGGTGCGGTTAGAGAGATGTCGGAGCAGGAGAAGAAAGAAGCACGGAGAGCTGCGGCCATGAGGGGAGAAGTGTTGTCAGACAGTGACAGTGAAAAGGAGAGGAAGGCGCGGAGAAAAAAGAAGCAAGCTGGATCGACGGGATCAACACCAGGTGGAACGCCATTGAGGGTGAAGAGAGAAAAGACCAAATTTAGGACGGCGGAGGAGATCTCTGCCAGTGTCAAGGGTTTGGAAGTTCCATCAGCACTGAAGAATATCATTGATTTCACTGGAAGGGAACAGAAACTTTTATCTTCAGCATCGGGACTTATGACACAAGTGCCGGCTGCGGATGGTGAAAACATGAAGCTCGCAAAGATGGCTAGACGGGATCTGGAGAGTTTTGCAGGGGAATGGAAAGGACTACAGGATCGCAAGGCTTTCATTGACAAGGAAGAATCCCGGCTCGGTGCCGAGATTGATGCACAGGTTGGGGAGATGAAACGGTTGGGAGAGATGGTGGGCATTGCAAAAGCACTACAAGGATTGTCGCTACAGCGAACAACTGGGCCTGAGGCTATCGAGGCTTTAGTTACTCAGCTCGAGGTGCTGCAGTTTGAATTCAAAAACGAGATTGAGAGTCATGGTTTGGCTGATCTCGCGGTTGCTGCACTGCATCCGATAGTGAGTTCACCTCCTACCACTTGTATCTCCCAGTGTATCATGCTGACATGTCTTCAGTTTAAAGCAGAGTTGGGGGATTGGAACCCTCTCGACGACCCTTTCATGTATCGAGAATACTTCCGCCGCCTTAGCAAAATCCTTGGAATTCGCACCAAAGAAGACCTCGAGGCCGAGTATGCTAGGGATGGTTACATTGAGCGCAGCAAGATGGCGACTCCATACGAAAGCATGGTCATCAACCTCTGGCTTCCCAAAGTCCGCGCTGCCATCAATAACGATTGGGATGTTCATAAACCCGCGCCAGTTCTCTCTCTCCTCGATATCTGGAGCTCTGTTCTTCCCTCATTCGTTCAAGCCAACGTTCTCAGCCAGCTCATCTTACCCAAACTCCGCGCCGCGGTTTCTGCATGGAATCCTCGACTCCAAAAGAAGAGACGAACGCCGCCTCCACACATCTGGGTTTTCCAGTGGCTTCCGTACTTGGGCGTCCACATGGATGAGCTTCTCCGAGACATGCGAACCAAATTCGGCGTGATTCTTGATACCTGGGACTTATCCAAAGGCACCATTGACGGCCTCGAAGCCTGGCGTGAGGTATTTGGTCCTAACAAGCTGGAACAGGTCCTAATCCGCCACCTCCTTCCGCGTCTCGCTGTACGACTACGTGCCGACTTTTCCGTCAATCCTGCCGATCAGGTGCTTGAGCCTCTCGAGGACGTGTTCAAGTGGACCGGCTTTTTTAAACTCTCCACGCTCGGCCACCTCATGGAGGCCGAATTCTTCCCAAAGTGGCTCGACGTCCTGCACATGTGGCTTACCGCGAGGCCGGTGCTCACCGAGGTTCAGGAGTGGTATATGTTTTGGCAGGATGTGTTCCCGGACGAGCTACGATCTGCACCCTCGGTTAAGGAGGGCTTTCGGAAGGGCCTCGACATGATGAACGACGCGATTGATCTTGGTGATCGCGCGGCAACAGATCTTCAGCCGCCGGAAGCGGGACCTACACGGCCGATACGTGCTAAGGAGAAGAAGCCGGTGAAGAAACTACAAGTGGAGGTCCAGGAAACGACGTTCCGAGATGTTGTTGAGGATTGGTGTGCGGAAAACAATCTTCTACTGGTGCCGCTAAGGAAGGCACATGAGGCGAGTGGGAGCGCGTTGTTTAGAATTACGGCGAGTGCTAGTGGTGCAGGAGGCGTGATGTGTTATTTCAAGGGCGATGTTGTGTGGTGTCAGGATAGGAAGAACAAGGAGCTGTGGGAACCAATGGGACTGGGCACAATATTGGAACGGTTGGAGAATTCGCATCGGTAGAGTTGATTTCTTTTATTGGGTTTAGACGGTAGTTTTATTTGTACGATCTTATACGGGTGGGATGGAGAGAAGAAATGTCATAATGAGAGCTTATATGAGGTGAAGATAGCATCTCGTAAATTTTGCACATGAGTGACATCGTGTTGTAAAGTACTCTCTTTGTCTTAGATGCTGATGGTCTATATGAACAGCCTCTACTCTACAAAACTTTAACGCCTAATCTTCACCCCGATGTGATTTGGCAATTTTTTTCATTTCTCATACCAGCACAATTGGATTGTACAAATAGGTAAGCAAAATAACCACCTACATTTAGTGCCGTAATGGAAAAGACAAAAACTTGAACTGAGTTGGACGACCAAAATGATTGCCACCTTAATCGATAAAACACTGCATCGAAAGCCCCTTTGAGCGTCCCCAATACCTGAAAACAGGGCTGTTTCACCATAAGGCAATCCATCGTCCAAATAATTACCCACAACCCTAACCCGCCGCAACGACAAAGCCCAGGATGCTTTGTCCAAAGCAAAACATCGTAGGGTGTAGTCCATCGTGACAATGCAGGTTCCCGTCGGGCTGACCACAAAGTGCAATTTCTTTGTTTGCACACATGTGCATCGTCCACTAAGCTTACTGATTGCGTTGTCTCTTGTTCCGTTCTTCAAACATAATAATGATGGTTGTTTGTTTCTTCTTTGTCTAGAAAGCCGTTATCATACGTACACTCTCTACCACACTCCCCCCAAACCCCCGAACTCATCAGCAGGCAATCATGGCTCGAACACACCCCTCCGCTCACCCCAAAGTTCCTGGATACCCCACCCATCACGTTGCACTAAACTGCTCCTGTCTTAATTCTCCTATTCCTGCAAAGTGCTGCAAACGCTCTCATTGCAGAGATATTGAGGTTTCACCCCTCCCGGTGTTTGGGATGTGCCAAGTACTGACTAGCGGCAGACCCAGACTACGCCTAAGAGATGCAAACTAGATGTTACAGCTGCTCCCATGGATCCTGCTCTTATGGTAGAAACGCCAGAACCAGAGGCGAGAGGGATTACTCTGGAAAAGTTCTTTCGATATTACTTGGGGTGTCAGGAAAAGGTCGAGAAGGAACTGGAGGAGCTGAGGAAGCTTGTTGGGGAGAGGAGTGGGCGATCTGCCACTGGAGGAAAGAGCGAACCTGGAGTTGAAGTCGGTGCAGAAACAAGGCAACAACATCTATCCCCAGTCTCCAAGAAAGCAACAATCGTCAATCCATCGACTCCACAGCGAAAACCCCCAGCAGTCAGATGGAAAACACCACAGCCATCCTCAACTCCAACCAGAGAGTCGCAGCCAACAGCGTCGAAGAGGAAGCCTTCTTTACTCTCAACCACGAACACAGTCAAGAAACTACGATTTTCAACACCTCCCGACGCTGAGAAAACGAGAAGAACCCCCAAGTTTGAAACACCAAAAAAACCTGGGTCAACAGAGAGGACAACGGTTCCACGGGTTTGCTATAGCCAAGCGGCGAGACAGAGACCAGCATGGATGCGTGGGGCGAGAGTTTCTTTAGGGTCTCCAACGCGGGGATATACAGGTGGTGGGAAAATTGCTGCTTCGCCACTACGAAAGTCTGGAATAAATGGGAAGAAGATGCAGCTTTTCTTTCCTGGAGGTGGGGGCGTCTCTTGTCCGGTTCTTGGGATTGATCCTGGGATTTACGCTTCACCACTGGGGTCACCGACGGCATTTGGGACTGAAATTCTAGATTCTTCTCCGGTACTAGAAAATGTTACATTTCGGCGACAGAGCGATAGGATAGGAGGTGGATGGACTGTGCAAAGACTGCTGTCCGGGGAACCGGAGGATGTTATGGGAGATAAGGGTGGGAACGACAACAGGAGTGCGAGTGGGAGTGAGGGTGATGGTGGAAGTTGGGATTTGGGGAGTAGGGATTCGAGTGATAGTGAGAGCGAGAACGGGGACGATGAGACCGGGGAAGAGGAGGAAAACCAGGAAGCTGGGGAGGATGATGATGACGACGATGAGACTGGCAACAAGGATGGAGGACCTGTGCAGAAGAATGAAGACGAGACTGAGGGCGAGAATGGAGACAAAATGAACGAAGGAGCGCAAGACTCCGACAACAAAAGCAGGGATGAACTTGAGGGAGGAGGAGACGGAGAGGAACCGCAGGGTGGAGATACTGACGATGAAGACGGACAAAGTGGCAAGGAGGACAAACGGTTCGACCCCCCATACATCGCAAGCTCTGACAGAGAAGGAGGTGAAGAGGAAGACGCAAACGACTATTCTATTGAGGGACTCAGCGAAGACGAAAAATCCGACGACAATATTCGGGTCCTAAACAGCGGAGCGGTCACTGTCACTCTTTCCCCGATTTCTGAGGAAAGGACTCCTCCAAATGAACAATTCAATGTCTTCAGGGATAGGGTAGAGTCTAGTGTGCTAGCTACACCCCACGAGGATGATCCCCGGTGTTCACCCACAAAAAAGTTGATCCCCGCCGAGTCGCAGCAGCCCCTCATTCCTTTAAACCCTCTGGATAGTTTTGTTCTTCTCCCACCTCCACCTCACCGCCGCCATCAGTGTCAACATCGCTGGAGGCTCCCACAGATAATTAACATCACCTCTAGTCCTACCATCACAATGGCACCACCTTCACCTTCCCCTTCCCCTTCCCCTTCCCGTCGCCGTTCTTCACGTCTTCCCCCATCTCCAGGTCCTCCTCCTAACTACCCTCTCCCCCCTCTCCCCCTTCTCCCACCTCGCCCACCTCGTCCCACTCCACCTACAGGTTGGACGGCACCACTAGCGTCCCAGTCCCTAACTCCGTCGACAGCAACGAACAGCATGAAACGAAGAGGAGCTCCGATGAAGCAACCAGCCAGTGGGTGCTAGCCTGTTCCGATTACTCCAAAGGTTGCTAAGTACCGGATTACAACAGAGAAGCGCAATAATGTGGATCCGAGTCCCTCATCCGTCGATCAGGATGTGATCATGAAAGATCACTCGCTACAAGGAAATTCTCGCGAGCCTTCATCTCACTCTGGAAACGGCAGAGTTGGCTTAGAAAAGAAGGATCCTCTTGTCCGCCCCAGACTGCCTGGGTTCGTCGGCCGACCTGGTCACGATAATCGGAGCAACCTGTACAAACCTCAGCGCGGTAGATTCCCAGTGACTGCTTCCGCCCCTGTAGCCGGATCCAAGATGGAGGTCAACGACCCCCATTATCCTCCACCCAAAGGATATTTCGGTGCCCTACCAAAAGGTTACGTGCCTCCTGCGCCGCATGAGTCAAAGAAAGGATGGTTTCCTATCAAACCTAGCGGTGTTGAACAGCAACCACAGCCGCCTAAGTGGGAAGCACTTGCCCCGCCTCAGTATTACAACTGCTATGATCCTACGCGAGACTACTCGATTCTTCACCTCCTCCCAGGTTTTGAAGCCATCGCATCGCCTCCGTATGAGTCTGCCCCAAAGATAAACAATGACTCCGATACCTCCACTGGGAGCTCAAACGACTTCGTCACCAACGACACCTATCCTAACCCCGAGAGTTGCAAGAGTGTAGATAAACTTCAGAGTGGAGAAGCGTGGAAGCCGCTGGGATCTGATCCCAATGAGGCGTTGCGAAGACAGCTTTATGCAGGCCAGTGGGAGAACGGAGACGACGGTGGAGACGTCCGTGGCAGCGACATTGAAAGCGACATTGAAAGTGAAGAGACGGCAGTCGAAAGTGACAACAATATTATCTATTTCGACTCTGATGAAGGATATTCGCCTGGAAGAAGGAATCGCGTCGAATCCGGATATTACGCTTCGCTTGGCGAATATGATTCGGATACGGCTATGGATGATCACGAGTCTGCCCAGTGGAAGCAGGATTGGGACTCTGATATTGAAACTGATGCCACCGACCAAGCCGACGCCTCCGATGGGTCTATCGCTAATGACGAGAGATCTATATCTTCTGATGACTTGGATGATAGTCGTATTGTGATATGCAAGGACCCTTCCCATGCCATCACATTCGACGGCAAGGTTCACCGTACCTTTGAAGACTTAGATGACGACAATCGTATCGTAATATACGAAGACCGTCCCCATGCTGATATTATCGCATCTTCAGACGATGGCTCTGTCATGCACGAGGTCGCTTCTCATGCCACTTTAAATGATGAGACTCTTAGAAGCCTGGAAGACTCGGATGGCTTCAATGGTTCCATTGCGCACAGAGTCCCTTCTCAAATCATTTCCGATGATGAAATCCACGAGGACGCTGAGGACACTGATGGGTCTGGATCTGCGGGCAATGAAGAAGGATACAAGCTGCAAGCTGCAACACACGAAGAAGATGGTTTCGAGCCCGCTGCAATGGAAGGAATCATCGGCGAGACCTCCGACCTTATCGATTTGAATTCGCCAATCGAAGAAGGGTATAAGAACCAAGAGTCTACAGCAGGATTCCTCCGTGAAATCTCTGAACTCGAATTGGGATCTCCATACGAAGGATACCAGAATCAAGAGTTTACCAACGTTCCAGGTTCTGCTGATGTCGAGGGATTCGTCGAAGAAATTTCCGATCTCATTGACTTGGATTCACCTTCCGAAGAAGGATACGAGAAGAAACAGTCTGCAAAAGTTCACGAATCTACTGCGTTCTCAGGATTCGACAACATCCTCGAGAGGCTCGAGAATCCTAACGAGTTTGCATCTCTTGACAAGGAGGAACTTCCCTTGCAACAAGCAGCACAAAATAATGAAGATTCAGCTCCTCCCGCAGCTGCACCTAAGGGATCAGAGGACGAGGGAAGCTCCAGTCCCTTCGAGCCCAACCCCGCACCACCTTCTTCGGGACCTAGCAAAGGGCGTCTTCCTCCCGTCAAACTTGTCCCACCACCACCATCCTCCTCCTCTTCCGAAGGAGAACCTGATCGTATTGTGTTTAAGCCTCGTGGTCACCGCCCACCTTTCCAGCAGCGCCGCCACTTTTCGGGCGTCAAGCTTGCGCCGTCTGATCGTGAGTCCAGCTTTGAGCAAGAAGTTAGACGGCGGGATGAACAGCTCAAGGCTGAGAAGGAGGCCGAGAAAGCAGACAAGGAGAAGGAGGCTGTGAGGAAGGCCGCGAAACTTGCCGCCAGGAGGCGAAAGAAGGAGAAAAAAGCGAAGGTTATGGGCAAAATTCCCCCCACGACTAGAAAATTGAGATCAAGTAAGTGAAAGATTACGAGATTGAGATTGAGATTTACCGTGGGAAGGGTTGTGCTACTTTGATTTTGTGTTGTCTAGGCTTACTGATCAATGTACCTGCCGACGCTCTTGGTTTACAGTGTCTGTACGTTAGCGATTCTCTTCGATTCTGGAAATGCAAGTTGTTTCCGGGTATGATGTCTTGTGTACCTGTTCGTGCCTGGGGATAGATACTGCTGCTAGTGATTGGTTTGGTACGACTGGTCAAAGTTAACTGTCTGAAGCCACTCCGGTATGAATCCATCACGATTTACGACGGTATACATACATTCCATTACCCTTTATTGTTATCGTGTAACGTGGGAGAGACGCGATCATACCCCTCACCCAGCCAATAAGTACTCATCTTTTCCATTCCTCTAAACACTTTTACAAAACCTCCTCGCTTCCCTAAAACTCAGATACATACAAAGAAACGAAACACGTACAAGCAGACAAGGACGCAAGCATCGCAACCAGTCGGCGCCCAATCAAAAAAGTACATAAAATAATTCGAACCCCATCCAATAACAAAGAAACCCCAACAAAAAACACATAAACAAAAACACACAAACTCCATTACTTCCCCCACCGTCCTCAATGTATATGTGCCCCCGCAAATGGAAAACTCCAAGGTATAAAAAAGCCATAGTAATAATACAATACCGAATCAAAAGTGCAAAAAATCTACTCATCTCCCTCGGGCGCCTTCTCTTCCTTGACCCATCCCCTGGCCACCATTTCTTTCCAAATCTCATCTTCCCTCTCCACTTCCTCTCTCATAAGCGGCAACCCATCTGCGCCCTTCAACTTCCTACATGCACCGGCAAGCACCACCCAGTAGCGTCGCCTCTCGCATTTTGTGCGCAGATCGAGTCTCCCGTGGTGCTGCAGATCCTTATCTTCCTCGGTGGGCACGATCTCAAACGGGTCCTTGGCGTACTCGTCGCCGCGCTCTTGTTTCACCACCGTGGTAACGGACGGGTAGAATCCCGTTGTCACAGGATTCGCGCGGAAATCAACCCACTTGACGCCGCGACATCGCTCGAGTGCTTGTCCCAACTTGCGGACATTGCTGATGCGGTTCCCGGCGCAGCTGAGCTTGACAAGACGGTTCAGACCGGCCAGGGGCCGCAAGTCTGAGAGCGCGTTGTAATTGAGGTTTAGAACTCGGACATTGGGGATTAGTGTGGCTATGTTCTTTGGTAGGGAACGGAGGTGACATCCGGCCATTTCTAGGAACTGTAGATTTAAGAAGCCGGCTTGAAGCTGGGATATGCTGCCGATGGGGTTTGAGGACAGGTATAGTTTGCGGGCTTCAAACATGCGGTTTATCTCAAGGTCGAACGTTGCCGTTGGTGTCGTTTGTTCCCGAAATGAGACTGCATCTATCGACTTTGCTCTGGTTAGGCCCACGACACGGGAAAGGTTGTTGTTGTCCATGTATAGGATCCGAAGGTTGGGGAAAGGTGTGACATCGAAAGATGTGAACGAGTTTTGCGTAAGTTTGATGGAGCGAATAGTTTCGAGTTTTGTTGTGGGTGTGATGGAAAGGTCGGTAAGAAGGTTTTGGTCGAGATTGAGGTGGACTAAGGACGGTAAAGCTTCGAGACCATTCAAGTCTACAAGTTGATTTCCGCGGAGGTCAAGCTCAGTTAGGCATTTTCTAGCGTATGTTATTTTATGGTATTTATAGAGATAGAGATGGGGAGAAAAGACATACAACTCCGATTCAGCGAAGTCAACACTCTCCAAACGATTATGCCTACACCTCAATGACAACAAGCCTTCAATCTTGAATACACCCTCAATATTCGTCAATGCATTGTTGTCAGCCTTCAATTCTCGAAGATGCAGACATGGCGCCAAAGCGTCCAGGCTTTCCAACCCATTCCCACTGATATCAAGAAACTGCAAGTTGATGAGATGTCCAAAGAATGTTACGTTAGTCAGGCAATTCCGTTGCACATTGAGGTTCATGACACTCTCGGGAACGCCAGTCAACTGTCCCAATTCATTATTGCTCGCATCCAGCTCAGCGACCCGAGGGCAAAAATCATTCAGGGTGTACAAGGTTTCGAGTTTGCGGTCCGTGAGCTTGAGACATTTGATGAAATCCCAGTAAGGATCATAGGGTTCCACGTCCGTTAGGTGTTTGACCAGGTTTGACTGTGCAATCGAGAAAGATGCTTCGACGGCCTTTGAAGTAGCTTTTGGTCCGCGGCGAGTAGTGATGTATGATAGTTCCAATGAAATCAGTGCCTCTGTGGTTTCAAATCGGTAGGAGATGTCGGGAAGCGGAGACAAGTAGAAGGAGACATCACCCTTCTTCTTTGTCGAGGGCGGAGGAACTGCTGAGAGCTGACTCTTGAATGGTGTTTGCAGAGGCGTCAATGCACTGCTGAGTGATAACCTTCCAAACTCGCGCTCGAGATCAGGATGCCTAATCTTGTGCGACGCCTCTTCTTCCACTTCGGTGATCCTCGAAACTGGGCGCCCGATAAAGGTTTTGCCAATGGACTTCCGACGCGAAACGCTGAGATAAGAAAATGAGCTGTTATTGCGACCAGATTGTCGAAGAGAACCATGCTCGAGAAACCCGTCGACATCAAGCTCGTCATCATTGTTGTCGTTACCGTCCTCATCGTCCAAAATCACTTCGTTCTTGAGTGGCGACGAAGAAAAGCTACCGCATGCAAACCCCACTGGTAATGTTTGGTGTATCTTATCAACCGCGCTGTTTTCGTTACTCTTGTTCTCGGCATTGTCGTCATGATCATGTTGCGCCACCTCCGTCTCCTTGGCTTCCTCCTCAATGGCCTCCTCTGTACCGTAGCTCGTGGTTCTCGTTACTGTCCTAGCGTTGTGAACATCGAATTCACTATCATTGGTCCTCTGAGAACTGCCGCTCCCTACACTGGAACTCAGTGCGCGTGAATTGCTCCAATGAGATTTATCCCATGTGTCGCCTGCCGGGCCGCAATCAATCTCCCGCAAATCCGTATCATCGATAACTCTCGAGCTCCGCCAAACCCCACTTTTCTCAACGCCATCGGGGGTGCTCCCCAAAGCTCCCCACTGATTTCTCGCAAGCTCTAACACGCGTTCCTCCTCTTTCGAGTCGACTGTCAGATCGGAAATATCCTTGAGCGGGTCATCGTCACCCTCCTTGGCCGAGACCCAGGCAAGAGTGTTTTTATCAAATGTCATGTCATTCGTAGTCTTCGTAGCAAGGTGGTGAGATAGAACTTCTGGCACGTTTGAAATAACCCTGACTGAGGAACGCGAAGACTTTGAAGAGCGCGACACCGCGAATTGATCCTGGTCTTCGTCATCCATGCCTGCAAATTTAGCTTGTCCGCGGCCCCCGAGACTGAGTGCCACAGCTTGGAGTCTCTCAACCATGCTCGAAGTAACAGGGTTAGTAGAACTCTGGTCTTCCTGGGTGGCATTTTCGCTACGATCTTTCAAGACCTTTGATAAAATGCTTCTGTCTTCATCGCAATTGTTTGGTAGTTTTGATTGCCTCTCCCCATCAGAGCTATAACCACCAGCTGCCCTGAGTTCCAATGCCCGAATTCTTGCCATGACCTGCTCAGCCTGTTCCAGAAAATCCTGCGTCGTGACACTACCATTCCTGGCACCCATGTGATTTTCCCTGGGAGTTGTGGGCATTTCGAAACTTTCCCCCTGCATGCCATCACCCTTATTTCCACTGAACACAATTTTCTTGAGACTGCCACCTCTTGGCGAGTTCAAGGCTGGAGCAATCGCTAACTGTCCGACAAAAGCATGCTTCTTTTTTCGAGGTGTAGGGGTCGGAGATCCTGTCCGCACTAGCGCAATCTGTGGCTTTCTAGCTGAAACCTGAGAATCCTTCGAATTTGCTCTGCTCCGTTGCTGGCGACGAGAGCTAGCAAGGATGCTGCCTTCCTCTACCGCTGTGTAAATCCGCCGCCGACCGTTGGCAGGGCTCTCGAATAAACGGTTAGGTGTGCCACTTGAACCTAGCCGCGACGTAGCCAGAACGGAGCCACGTCGAGCTCTTTTGGGAGTGCGCTCCTTAACTGGACTCTTTGGACCGGCCACACCATCATTTGGAACTACCGTAGACTCATCCGATTGCCAGCGACGATGTTTTCGTGCACTTCTGGGTGGCGACAGCCGTCGTGGAGATGTAGATGCTTGGCGATGGTGACCATCAAGGACTTTAGTGGTTGTGGTAGTGGTTTTTGTAATCTTCTCCTCCACAGTCTCATCGTAATGAACCACCTTACTGCGCCTTCTGACGTACCGGGCAGGTGGAGAATCCTGTCTCTCTGTCCTGCGGGCCAAAGCTTCAAGGCGGTTAACCACCATGCTGCTACCCCCAGAAAACGATCGTTCACTCTCTCTATCTGACGGCTCTTCAATACCGTTATCGAAGGTAATTGTTCGGTTTGACTTCAGATGTTCTTGATCCTCGCTCTCCTCCAACTCGCCCAACCGTTTCCGTAACTTCTCGTTGGTGTAGGTGTCATGAGCACTGAACAGCTTCAATGGACTTCCAGAGTTCTTACTCCTCGGTATCTCCGACCCATCTGTAGGAGGAGTTTGCGGCGTTGTCGAAGGAAGCTCGGGCATGAATCGAAACGGATGCGGCGTAAAAAATGGGCCGTTTTCGCCATCACTCGATGCCGGGCTGTGCTGTTGACGCGTCTCCTGGGATTTGACAGGTGACCTTGGAGCGTCCTTGTGGTTGCGGATATTTCTGAGCAGAGCACTTACATTGGAGTCTCGTCGATCGGAAGGTTCGTTTTTCTTGATCAGATGCCTCTTTTCCGGTGATGGTGGCGTTGGCGGAGGTCTCTGCGGAGATTTGAATGGAGAAGCAAGTGAGCCTGCACTATCGTCAAGGTAATTCTCATCATACTCTGCTTCCCCATCATTCTCATCTTGATACACTTCCTCGGGTGGATACCGGCTCTGAACCACTGGAGGACTAGATGGGTAAACGGAACTCTCCCTTTCCCGACGCATAAACCTCCGAACTCTCCTACTAGTGCCCACCTCGCTGTGCAACGCTCCCAACGTATCGTTCCGTTCCCGATGATCACCCTGGTGGTCCCGTGGATATGACGCCAGATCAGACTCCGGATTGCTGGCACCACGCCTCAGTAGCGGCGGTGCTTTTATCGAACCCCGATCCATACAATCCAAACCCCCAACAGAAACGGGGGATATAACCTCATTCCTCATATCTTCATTGGAACCCCTCAAGCTCCCCTTCAACCACCGACTGCCGGGTCTCGCCATCCGAATGCTTCTTGGTTTCGACCGCGATCTATCCGGGAATGTAATTCTGCTTCTCGTATCGTGCTCGATATCCGCGTACTTCTCTGCTTTCCGCTTACCTTTGAAATGGTCTGAAACCCGTTCCGAGGGAGGAGAGGAGTGAGTACGGCGGTGCGAAAGCCGCGGTTGACGTGTCAAAGGCAGTAATACTGGTTGGGCGCCGGATTCTGATGCGTGACGCGACGGTTTTGGTTTCGGTGGATCCCGCGTGCTGGTTCCACTCCCGGATTCTTCCTCGAGTGTCGGCAGCGCGCCGGGGAATGGAGACGAGCGAGGGATCGGAAGGTAACTTCTCCCCGGCGACTTTGGAGGGGTAGCCTGTGGTGGTGGTAGACGTGGTGAGGAACCTGGTCCCGCTGTTGGCGGACGGAATAAATTCTCTAGCTGTAGCGGAGAGAACAAATCTTTCCCACCATTTGGGCCCATATCCTCCATCAGTTTCCGCTTCCACTCGGGGGTGTCTGCGATCCGCCTGTTATACATCTGGGTAGTTCCCCGGGGACTGGTCGCGTTACCTAGGGCTTCGTTGCTATGTCGTCTTCTGTGTCGGTTGGTTGTTGTGTAGGAGCGCTCGTCAAGGACGCGTGTGGTACCGAAAGATGGATGCGAATTGATTGTGCCAGGCTTGCTGAGGGGTGGATGTGGAATGAAAGGTGACGATGAGCGAGGTTGGGAGATCCAGTCTTCGGAAAGTGAATCGACCCAGCTGCGATCAGCCATTTATTGCTATTTCTAGCGAGAATGTATTGTGAAGAATGGAAGCGCAAAGTCAATTCGCGAACGAAAATGGCAACTGTGATGGTTGTGGTGATGGTGGTGTGGTGTGGTATTGGAGATGCGCGTGTCGGTCGTTACAGTCGTTATCCTGAGTGTGGGAACATAGAAGCTGTTTGTTGTGCAGAGAGCGACTGTGCAAGAAGAAAGGCAGGAAGACAAGGAAGGTACAGGCAGCAGCACAATTGTGAATGCTGCTGCGTGATGCAGCTAGAAAAGCGAGTGCGTTGGTGGGATGTGTTGTTGTGGTGGCACAGTCGTGGAAGGAGGACGCTACGAGCGAGAAGTGGTGTCTTTCCGAGTTGGTACTGGCGCGTCACCGTTTCCATAGCAACTAGCGCCACAACGCCACAGCTGCGACAAAACGTGGAAGTAAAACAAACATCAACAGCCCCGCATTCAGCATAGTCAACAGTCAACACCCATCACAGATGCATCGAGATTCCGTCCCCCGAGATTGCATCCGATCTAATGATCTCACCCTCAGCCATTGACGTGCTAGCCAAGCCCAATGACGTTTATCTCTCCTCTTCCGCAGTGACGCCCTGACATCAATCTATAAATCTAAGCCCTATGATAATGATACAATTAATTAACCCATTCATCCGCGACTGGCGTATGAGATAAGCGCAAATCAATTTAATCCTCAAGGTCGCCGATGTCGGTACGTGATAAAAGACAACGACACCGGCAACTACGGAAGTGGATGATTGCACGGTATCTTCGGGACTCGTCACCCCCCATGCAAGGCCGAATTCCACACTTTCCAAGGTGGTACAGACTGGGCAAGTCAGGAGGGAGTCCACTTGCGCGTCTTCGACAATTCGAGCACGAGTCAACGAATGGATTATCGGAGCTATACCTCTGCTGACTCGTCGAGAGAGCTGCAGAGTTTTCCGTGCAACAACAAAGGTCTCGGCGAGGAATTCGACTAAGGGTTCTCACCTGACAGGGCGAACAAGGCGTCTTGTCTGCGGGACCTGCGGCCCGACGTTTACGGAATCATAATTTGGTGAATAATGGTCAGCTTTACTTCTATTGCTTCTGAAACTACCGATATTATATTATCGGCGATGCATAGACTGATGGTAAACCAGGTGTCCCTTCTTGTAACCCTAACCTCCCACACCTACATTGTTTCTCAGTCTAGATTCACCATAACATCCAGATAAAACTATTCTCCAGCTGCCACGAGTTGTTCACTACCGCTCTTATCGAATGTGCAATAACTACCGCCGTTCCCGCCGTCGTACAGAGGTTTTCTTCCCACGTGGCAAACCCTGCACCATGGGTCTACCTATACCATAAAGTTGGTCCAGATAATAGAGAAAACACGACGGTACATACCTTGCATAACACTGTACTAGATTCTGAGCTTTCGGATATCGTATACAATTCGCTGTCGATTGGTTTTGTGATAGGCTGTGGGCTAGGCATGTATCTGTCAATTTTGGGAGATGCCATGCCAGGATTGAGTGGAGGGAGGAGTAAGGATTCTGGGAGTCAAACGTGGATGACTGAGGTGTGGATTATGCGTCCGGGGTACATTTACCTTGGCGACAACCGCTGCTGTTGGAAGGGAATGATAGGAGTGGCTGTGGTCATTGTTGGGTGGCGGTAGGGGGAGACAAAAGATTTGAGCAAAAGCATCCGCCCGTCACCATCACCAACTTGAAACTACACTCACATGTGGACTTGGTGGATCTCGATGGAAACGGAATGTAGCCTGGCAGAATGATCCGCAGAACGTTCGATCTGACTCGAGGCTGTCGTATCCTTTCACTAAGGACCGTTCGAAGAAGAATTCCTAGAGAATGGGTAGATATCAGGCCAGAAAAATCACCTGGTGTGTTATGAAAACCGCTGCACTTCCGTTGTGCCTAACGTTCGCCGTCCTAAGGCTCGGAACTAAGACCATATCCATTCATTCAATGAGGATTACTTGCATCACAATCCTCGGCCTTGTGATTAACACTTCGCACATGCTTTAAGACAGCGGGAACTAGGCTTCGCGTGTCTTGCTAAGAATGAAGTTCCTTAGCCATTCTAGTCATAGTTCAAACCCCGGATTGTATTAGCCACCCCCTGTCTATCGTTTTGGTTGGTTGGTTTTTGCATAGGAATTCCTGAAAAACGATAGCCTGAAAAACGGCACGCTGAAAAAGAATATATTTCACTAAAAACAAGTCATCTAACGGCTAAAGCCGAGTTTTCTACTATCCTGAGTAAGTATGAGGCGGAGGAGCTAAATTGGGGTGGGGAGGGAGGAACCACCTCTCTGTTGGTTGGAATCTGCTCTACATTGAACCACAGGAATTCCCTCGACAAAATCTACCATTCATAGGCAACTGTTCTCGAGTCAATGATAGAAAATAACACAGACACGTCATTATTGACTAACTATTTCATTCCCATCTACATCGTCGGGGAACATACCAAGCATTCAATGCGCACCTCATTTCGGGCTACAGCTCAGGTGTGGCCGCAGCATCAGCAACCATGCTATGTAGCTATTTGTGAAGCGCGATATTTTATAGGTCGTGCTAGACTACCAGAGGGTATTTGAATATAGTTGATCGGTAACTTCAAGCAGACCAGCAATGCCCCCGATCCATTTGATATCACTCGGGCAATGTGCATTTCCCCACGCGGGGGTGTCTGACGGTATTTGCCGCAAGTACAAGCGTATAAGCAATAGAACTGTAGCTGTATCTAAGTTGGGGTACCCTAAAACATAAGGCGCACAGGGCGGATTTCCTGCAGCATGACGGTTTTTGAAACGATAGGTCGGTGAATTATCTCCCTCCTCTATTTCACTTTTGATATCACATGTCGCTAGCTAACGTACTGCTGATCCACGATTTCGAGCCATTGAAGGCGTGTTGATGTCGGTGAACAGTTGCTCGTTTGTATGTCGGGCTGTTTTCTGAGTTGCAACCCTAACCCCTGTCATTGGACTCAATCTCCTCTGACTGCGCGCTACGTAACTGTTAAACCTAGTCAAAGAGACCTTTTTTACAGCTTTACTGAAGAAAAGAAAAAGATCAGGCGGTTCGTTACCGAAAAATGGTTTCACAAACCGCATCATCGTAACAGGTCCCTCATATCACAGCCCGAGAACCGCCCCAGCGCCAAAAGCCACATTTATGCAGGTTAGGCCAATAGGAGTTGAGCTAGATTCTAAGGTACCACATCTTCAATATGGGCAGTTGGAGCTGTATGTAAGCTGAGTGCGCGTGCAATCCTTGAAGCTTTTGGAACTGGGTTCTGACTGCGCAACAAGAAGAAGACAGTGTGCGCAAGTACGCACAACAGGCCCTGTATTTCAACGAGTCCAGGTCCTCATTAAGAAGTCGTTTCTCTTCTGTTCCCTCTGCATAATCGACAAGCCTCCCTCACAACATAAAAGGCAGCTATAGAGAACAACTTTTTTCAGAATAGCTTGCCGGTACCTGGGCTTCGAGTAACACCAAAGCCCTGGTACTCGGTCTTCTCAGCAGTACATTCAGCCTCTATATTTAGTTATCTTGTTATCGAGACCCCACTACTTTGCCTGCCTGCCGGCACACGAGGAGAGCTCCTAGCTCCAACCCTGCGAGCATAAACAAGGCTCGCTTTCCGACCTCTACTCTTTTGCTACTTGTTTGATAATATTCACCCGCTCGCAGTGCCCTTCCGCCGCACATCATGTCTATCTCTCCATCTCCACCCCAGCGTACGGGTACTAGAAGCAGCATTCGCCAGGGGTTTCGAGGGATTAAACAGGATGTGCGGGAAGGGCTCCACGATGTCGGGCAAACCATCAAGAGGAGAATGAGCTCGAGCTTGGGTGACGGTGGAAGTAAGAAAAAACCGAGGATCAACAGAGCGCTCTCGAGGGTGACCACCAAAGCGACCGAGAAACTCTTTGGCAAGACTCCAAGGGCATCCACCGAGATGGGTCATATGGGTCAACATATGGGGTATTGACTATATCGCTGAATTTTTATGAACTTTTGTTGACGTTGTGTAGCTACTATCACGATCAACACGTTTCAAACATTTCACCGGAATCGCAGCCAGAATCCCAAGTCATAGTAACAGATGTCGAGAGATATCATCTCTACCAATCACACATGCAGCAGATGCAGCAGATGCAGCAACCCCACGAAGCTGCATGGACGATTCCCATGGCTACCGACAGCGAGCCCACTCAAAGCAAGGCTGTGGCTTCTTCATCAGCCGTGCATGGTTATGAATGGGCACCCCAGGAAGATGTCGATGTGAGCTCATATGCACCAGAAAACTGGCAACAACAACGAACGGCTGCATCCACATCACCGCTTGAAGCTTCACCTGTCGACAGGGGTGTGCTCCTTGGGCTGTCTGTAACGCCACCTCCTGATCGCCAATTTGTCCAGGGAACATGGCAAGATATCCACCAACTTTCAGGGTCTAGAACAGTATGCGGGACTCATAAGGATCGTTTCGATAATACCGTGCGTAAGGCTAACGAACTGACCGCCGTTGTTACCGGAGGAGAGTTGACTTCCCATGGACAACCACTCTCTAATGTGTATGTTATCATGAACCATAGTTTGCAGTCGAGTTAATTTATTAATTATAAGTAGAAGCCCAGCGACGCAAGATGCTACAGCATTTCCACTCTCTTCTGTCACTACACCATCACCGAGGCCATCCGAAAAGGGAAAACAGAAGGAGGAGCCCCTTCACTTGCAAGACAACGACCCTACGAACTCTGAACACGACGAAGATAATACTGAGAAACCTTGCCCATGGCCTGGTTGCCCCGGTACGACCAAGTCAAAGGTTTTCGAACCGAACAGACTAAAGTATGTTTTCTACTTCCTAGCTTCGAGTGTTACTGATGACTGATCTGTTTCCGTTAGGGAGCACATCCGTCGAGGGCACCTTTTACCGCTGATGTGTGATTCAGAAGGCTGTGGAGTTCGCAAGGGAGATAAAAACCAGATCTACCGCCATCGAACCGCAAAGCATCCCGGGGAGCCAAAGAAGCGGTGGAAGGAACAGGATGAAGACCCCGTCGCGCTGAAGAAATACAAGGTCCTTAACGAGCGAGGCTTGTCATACGAGAGAATTGCCGAAATATGCCGGGCCACCACCATCGCTGAGCTTGAAGAGCCTTGGGAGCATGCGGGTGAGCATATTCCGTCCCACGAAACAAACTGATCCATAGCTGACACGGATAACCTAGCTCATGCTTCTTCTTCTTCCAACCTCGTGAAGACCGAATCCCCACTATCCCCTACCTTTGGACCAGGTCTCGGTCTCTCCTCAAACGTCTTTGACCAGGCACCCGTGCCGGGCAGCGCACATAGCACCACCTTCCCGGACACCCTTACCCCTGGCTTCCCCAGCCCTACAACGCAGCTCCCTAGCCGCATGAATGGTTGCTTAGATGGGCACTCAGAATTTAGTAGTGTCCTTATCGACTTCGTCAACAAAATCCTCGTGCCAGCAGTGGATCAAATGAACTTACGATCAAGCCCGCAGCCTTCTCGTCAAAGTCGCTACGAGAATCTAAACACAGTTGTGAGCCACCTCATGTCGGCCGCTCGGGAGGGACTAGACCGGCTGGAACGTCGTCGTTCGGGTGGTATGCTTTCATCTGATAGTTTCCACCGCTAGCGCTGACATAACCATAGTCTCCGACACGGCGGTGCAGCAATCCTACACCGACATGCTTGGTACCGGCAGCTCCTCTCACACTCCAAACCCGAATGCCACCCCGGCATTGACGAACACGGGCACAAAGACACTCACTGATCGGAGCGTGTCCTATGGCTCGTTGAACTACGCGCCGCAGCCGCCGCTGGGACAGATTGCAGTAGGTTCCCTACAGCACCCTACCTAGAATATGATCTAATGAAGAATAGGGATCACCACAGACCGATGTCACGGAGCAGTCCGAGTGGGAGCAGCACTCACAGACAGAGATCCTCTATGGCAATAACACCCCGGGTGCAGAGTTCGGCGAGAAAACCCCAGTCAATGTGTTTCATGGGAGTGATCCAAACTATGATGGCGATTTTCAGGCCGGTCCGGATAGGCAGGGGAGTTTCCGGTTCGGTGAATGGGTTAACCCTGATCCTGACTCAGGTCCGCATTAAGTGCGGTGGGTTCAGTGCAGAGTTAGCGGTTCCTATCCTCCTCCGAGCTCCTCTAGTTCCTCTTCCCTTCCTTTACCTTCCCCTTCACCTCTCTGGCTTTGTAACGATAAGATCTCTTTCCTATGTTAGCGTACGGAGGAACGTCTATTTTTTCTTTATTTGTTGATGACTTTATGGGGCAATGCACCTTTCATTTCACTTAATGCTCGTGTTTATGATATACTGTATGGGAGGCACCAAAAAAGTTGGGCTTGTTGTATTACGTTTTTCTTTTTTGGGTACACTACTTTTTCTATGGATCTTGGGCTGGCGTGCAATAACTTTTGGGTACCTATAGGGGTTTTTTCTTTTTCACCGTTTGGATATATAGGGAGGCCTGTTATGATGGGGCCATAAAAGAAAAGCGGTAGATTTTGATCATGCGTTTCGGGGGTTTGGGGATAACTACTCTACTCAACGCTGCTTGCTTGCTTGTTCCTGCAGGACACGCTGTTCTGTGTGATTGATTAACATAGCCTTCATGCGTTGGGGATCCTTACCTGCCGCTCTTTAACATCATGCATGCCCTACGGTGTTGAACTACGTTTATTGGTCGCTTACCGACAATGATCGGCGTGTGGCGAAGATAGTGTAGAGACACCGCAGCAAGCATACATGCACTGCCCAGTGTGGCGCAGGTTTTTATGCATAAGTAATGTGGGAATTGAGGTTAATTAGATACCCATGGCGATTGGGTTGCAATTGAGCTTGTTGGGAGGGTGGCTGAAAGAGGGGAAAGGAGAGGGTGAGAGGAAAGGGATAGGAGGGGGGGAGGAGGGGAGGAGTGGAGGAGGAGGAGTGTGTGGTAACGAGGTGTCACTCGTGTCTAGATAGGCTGCAGTTTAATGGGTGTTGATATGGAGTGAGGACGAGGTTGTAGGGTCGCCTCAAGCAAGCAGTAGCTCCCACATCGAAACTCCGAACTTCGGTTTTAGTGTTTTACACAAGATTTATTCTCAGAGTGTAGCGTACCTAGAAGCGATATCCACTAGTCCGTGTGAGGCTCTACAGAATCTATGTACGGCATTAAATAAAGTTGGCATCTTCGCATGCGCCCTGGTTTACATGGTTCCCTTACTCGGGCACGCAGTAATTCCTGCCTAGGGAGTATCTCTGTGATCCGGCATGGTAGGACAATTCGCAAAGAATAAAGGTGATCACAGCAGGTTTCAAACAACCATGGATCCAGTGTTTGCACGCGCCTACTCTAGTGTTTAAAGCATGATCCTTTGCTACTTAAGTTATTGTATAGTTTATAAGACCACCAACAGACAAGAGGGCCAGGTAGGTCAATATTTGGTTTTACCCCGAGTATCCCCTGGATCGTAACGGTTCCCGGCCCATACGGGCCGCCCGCGCAACCACCTCACCACACATCCAAAAATGGTCATCAGAGGCCATCCTTTTTATCAAGTCTTCTTTAGTAGCAAATAAAACTTTCTGTCAAAGTGAACTGTAAATTATATGTGATGTGACTTTGTAAGTCTTACTGCCCCACCAAAATTCACTCTCTCAACTGGCAACCCACCCCATGTCTATGCACCACTACCCACATTTCTCCTTTACAGGTGATTGAATTCTACAAAACAATGCCTTTCATTATTGAGACACCACAGTTACTTGCATTTTGAACATGCTTAGCAAAGTGTGGGTGGAGATTTGGTATTTCTGGCTGGGCTTTCCCAGTGTTCGAAACGGGCCCGGCCGACTCGCGGGCTTTCGGGCCGGCTTTGGCAGGCCAGGCCGGGCCGGTAATTTGGAAGCCCGCGCTAAGGGGGGCCGGCCGGGCTTATAGTTTGAAAGCCTGTGTGCTTTCCAAAAGCCTCCGGGCCGGGCTGCATATCTGAAACATGAAAATCAGGGGCGAAACACCCTATGGGATACTGTTACCTCCCACTATTGTCACTAGTTCAAGGAGGACCAACGAAAAAATAACCGCTATTATTAGTATTCAGTAAGTGAATTCGTACCGTCATGGATTCTCAACCGGCCCGAAAGCCCGCAGGCCGGCCCGGCCCGTTTCGAACACTGGGCTTTCCTGCTGGCAAAGCCAGCATCCCAGCTACTTTCCCTTCTCAAGGTGGACTGAAAATTGACCGTGGCTCCAGCTCTGGTTGAGGGGTACAGATATGCCCTCTTTGATGTTCAACGAAGTGAGTTTTAGCCTTGTTCACTATGAGAGCTGTGTGATGGATATTGGTATCCCCCCTCTGAGCCTCAACTCTTTGGGCACATTGCAGATGGAATTCCTTGTGTGTAATGATATTTGGACTTCAAGGCATATCCTTAGCACCAAGCTTGAAGGATATTTTGGGGTGTTATGGGCAGAGTTGTCCATCTGGGCTGCACAGTGACATTTTCAAGTTTTTGGGGAGCTAATCTTGAGACAACCCTCCCAACAAAAACTGCCCTTTTTATCGGCACCCCATTCCTGTACAGTCCTTAATTTTTGCCAAAATGCTCTCAAGACATAGGAAAGTAAGTTTATAATGCTCCCAGGCCACCCCCACAGAGTTGTGGTTGCATCGCTAAATATTTGCAGGTGGGGAGTCGGTTGCCATGCCCAAGCGGTCCGGGAATGCCAAAGTTACGATCCAGGGGATAGAGCTACAAATTACAATTGTAAAAAATAGCCAAAATATAGGTCAAAGACAACCCCTAGCTCCATCTTATTTCCAAATCAACTTATCAAGGACGTGTCACAAACTACAGGCTGAACTTTGCCATCCATAATCGGACCCGAGTGATACCCCGTGATTTATTAATAAAACTGTACGAACGGAAGAACGCGAACAAAAAAAGAAATACCCCATCTCTTTGCATGGTTTTATGAGAGCGGGATGGCTTAATAATACTATCGCCGACAATACCGACAATCCCGAGTTCAGACATGTACACCCACTAGGCCACCACCTTCACCACCGCCACCAAGACGGGGTAACAATCATTAGTGAATAGGCCCTGAGCCGATGAATGTCTAATATGTAATTCAATTAGCTCTAGGCTCAACGGTTGGCGTCCTGGGTTCACCTTATAGTATTCCTCCAGTATCTGGACAATATTGTCTTGAACCTCCCGCTTGAAGTTCAAACTGTACTCTACAGACTTTTCTGAGTAGTATCTGGGAGCCTAGCGCTATCTATATCAATACATCATGATACGACGGGGCGATAGTTTCTCCTTCCTGTTCCTCGACATATCCGATCCACTGCTTGGGCGACACGTATGTCGGCTATTCTCAAACGCAGCCGGCATCAGTATTAATCCCAGTCTCGGAGATGGAAGGTGAAGGAACTGTTAAGTAGCGGCTCTCTTTGCTTCAGATTTGTTAAGTCATTTAGCTGCGCCATCTCCAGTGTGTGAAGCAGCGTCTTACCAGCTTCATCGGGCACACCCAAACAATTTCAGAAACCCTTTTGAGTAGCGACGAATTCTAGAGCCACTTCAACGCTGCGAGGAACTTTCGCGTCAGAAATTCGAGATCTTCAAAAATTTCTAATATATGTTCCGACCGCTACACAACCTTTGCCAGTACGGGAACTGGATGGCTCAGTTCGCGATCTTCCGACAGTCCTCGAATCCCAAAAACAATATGCGAACCCAGAGGTTAATATGCAACCTCACTAAAAGCTTTACACCTAGTAGGTCAACTACAGCCCTGCTAGCCACTGCAGAAACAGATAGATTCCTTTGTTGGGGAACAAGAATACGGTGCAATAGTATAAGCGGATGGATTTCTGTGTTTGGGAGCAATAATACAGTAAATATACTGCCTTATCGATATTGGTATGTCAATATGGGTCGCTGGGGGTTGAAGATGTACTACTATGTATTTTCTCTCTCGGCCTGGGTTGTAGTACTTATAGGAGCAAGGGAACGGCAAGGAACAGTGCTGCCTCACACTCCGTGAGGAAGGGAATCAAAAGGTGATAGTTTAGATAGAACTCCATCCCAGATATCAGCTTGTAGAAAGGCACATAAAGTGGAAGAGGATGATTGTGCATACTCATAATACATCTCATTCTTTTGAGTTCGCATAAATTAACCAGTTTGCGAGCCATTCTTGCAGTTTGTGAACTTGCCATTATCTCGCAAACTGTCCCCCAAAGTTTGCGAACTAACAGATTCGCCCATCGGTCGGAACATATATGAGATTTTACCAAGCAGATTCGCAATATTGGGAGGCTGATCACGTAGTCATCAATGCAATTTTCCCTTGATACTCCCACCTGTATTACGAGCTGCACGGGTGGGATAGGCTCCAACCCGCTCTCGGCAGAAAGTATATCTAGGTACCGGTAGGTATGTGCTGGAGGGTTTTGTACAGTGATTCATCATAGGAGGTCACTCGACAGTGGCTTTCGAGTGAGATTCTATGTTCATGTTGCCATCATCTCGCGCCCGCTTTAACAGGACATAGCAGCTGGATATCGATACTATCGCCGGGGTTCTTCTGCTTCTTCTCTATCTTCTCCGTACGCCTCGAATCTCCCTCTATTCTGAAAGTGCGAGCCTGCGAATCTATTACATCCCCTGTGATAAATAATCCGGCTCTTGACAAGAAAGTGCACCCCGCTACCTATCCTAGCACTTTGTCTGAAGCCGAGAAGATTTCTCGGGCGTGGTGCTTGACTTAGAAGTAGAGCAAATAGTTTGGTGTCCAGTCACCGGTAGGAGTAAAATCGCCTTTAACTCCAGCATTACGAACCCCCAAAAGTCAGAACAGAAAGCGTCACATGCGTTCGATAAAAAAAGGCGACCGAAGCACCGCGCTCGATACTGTACTACTGTACATACATACAACATGTGGCGCGACAGAGCAACAGGATATCACTACAGGTTACGAACCCGCATCAAGCGTTTGCAGCACTGTTGTTTACAGCACCTATCTTCCACTACTCAAGCTAATGAATGAACTCTTGGTACTGTAGTATTAGTATGGCTACGCTGGTGGTAATTGATCTTGGTAGCAGCCAAGCTTGAAAGACTGGCAATCATAATCTTTTGCAAGAATCATAGGAAATCACATGGTAGCTAGTATGACTTCTGTTACATATACTCGTCGAAAAATCAAGTATGGGGACACCTACCTTGGAATATGATAGGGTTAAGGTTTCCGGTGCCCCCAAACTTGATTTTTCGACAAGTATATAAGATCTGAGACGTGTTACAGACCTAATATAAGCTCACTAGGACCGGGGCTGATAACAATGCACACAAATCTCATATATATCTCGAGTCTTCTTCTCTTCTCTCTATACCTAAGTCTATACACACACACGGTTCTCCCCTTCATTTCGCAATATTCTCGTACAAAAACAACAGCAGCTTAAATCTTATCCCCCCCCCTCTCTAGTAACTAAACCGGACAAGAGTAGATTGGCCCCAAGCGAAGAGTCGTAAAGAGGTTCATATAAAGGTCTAAGTCGTCGGAGTTAAGGCTTATTCTGCGTACCAGAGAGGTGGACGGTGTGGGTGATTTGTGGAGAGGGTGTTAGCCGGAGAGGTAACCCGCAAATACTATTCAGTGACGAATCTAGAAATTTTGACTGCTAGGCAGCAATTATGATAGCGGACCTTAATTTGATTAGATTCAGATAGTATTTGCCAACGGGTAGTGACTAAAGATGCGGGCTGCCGTTATCGAAGTTATGGTAGTGAAACGTCCTTTTTTTTGGATACTACGAGGTGGTATGCGGTGTTAAGGAGATTAATGGGAGAAATGAATATGGTTGTAAGTATCGATGAAGGAATTTAAAGAGAATTCTAGTAAAGCCGTTAGCTAAGGATAGGAGGAGTGGCGGTCAATGCCTAGGTTCGTACACAGTAACCAAAGCGCACCTCCGACAACACACCACACCACCTTCTAGTTTTGCCAAGACCCTTATCGTCCAATCAATTCTATTATCGTCAGAAAACTTTTGCTTTGGTTTTCAGCTGTTTTCTTCGAAATCAGTTACCTAGGAGCCAAAATGAGTCTCTTCGGAGCCAAAAAACAGCAGCCTAACCTTAAGAGTCATCTTAAGAAGGCGAAAGAGAATTACGAGAAAAAGATGGCAACCCCATCTGAGGCTTCAGCCGTCTCAAGCAGCCACATCGGTGGCCTACTCGATGAAATTACCAGACCAGTCACAGACGACGGAACGGAAGCAGAGAGGGACGACCTCGAAAAAATGGAGAGAGAGCTTCACGGAGATTCTGAGTACGAGAGACTCAGGAACGAACAGAAGAAGGAAGAGTTTGAGGTGGGCTTGCGTTATGCCCGTATTGAAGATGATTTGAGGAGGAGAGAGGATTCTCAGGCGACCTCAAGAGTGGAATCTGGACAGCTACCCAGTGACCTGGATGATATGAGAGTGTATTCCGACCTTACGGGAAAAACTGGAGTTATGGGAATCACACGATACGAGGGTGATGACTCTTCGGAGTTGTCACCACCACCAACTACGAGTTATGGGGGAAGCGAGATTTCCTTTCCATCGCAAACACCAAGGGAGAGGGTTTTGTCCCCTTTGCCGGCTACGAATTATAGCGAGGGAAGCCTTTTGGGTTTTCCTCTGAGCGCTCTCCCCCAGGATCCTTTTTTGACTCCTAGGGCAAGCCCTGGAATCATCGCGCGCAGGTATATTCAGTCGGAGGAAAATGCCAGTCAACACGCCGAAGAAGAGGGGGGAATGGAAGAGACCCGGAAAGTCTACACACCCATTCCGAGGAAATTCGAAGTCAGCGATAGTAGTGACAACGAAGATGAGACGATGACAGAGGTGGAGTGGAGGGATGAGGAACCCTACATGACGCCAACGAAGAAGGGAAAAAAGTGTAATAAGGGGAAGGGAGTTAAGAGGCCGGCAACGCCCGAACGACCAATCCCGAATATGCTGCAAACGCCTAGCATGAAAAAGCTTGAGGCTGATTGGGCCAAGCCGGCAGAGTCGCTGGCCAATGAGAATGAACTGGCGGATCTAGGAAGGTTTATTGATGAGTATCTGTAAGGCCGTATATCTGTATATGGCCGCGTATGAGAGTATACGAGAAGATACGGTTGCACACGTGGATATGGTAATATAATAGAGTAGTTGATAGGTAAGATTATCGCTGGCGATCTCAGAGAGATCGCGAGTCGTCTATATA